>Ga0308176_10000111_pt1 | contig 56019 bp, 39 predicted proteins | sample PhyCR2_3_FD_203890 | JGI IMG/M metagenome (GOLD analysis project Ga0308176, IMG submission 203890) | Soil microbial communities from UC Gill Tract Community Farm, Albany, California, United States - DLSLS.C.R2 | ecosystem: Environmental > Terrestrial > Soil > Agricultural land | place: USA...
ACCTCGCGAAAGGCGAGGTTGGGAGCGGTCGCGTCGGGCGCGTAGTAGAGGACGCCACCGCACATCGACGCGGTGATCACCCCCTTGTGATGATGAAACAGGCCCACCTGCATCAGCCCCTCGGGCTCCTCGTGGATCAGGTTGCCCTCCACGCGCGGCCCATCCGGCACCTGCACGATCCGCTGCGGGCCGGCGGCGAGGTTCGATAGCTTCCAGAACCGCACCGTGGTGCCGAAGTCCGCGACCTGGTTGGTCGGGCTGATGAGGGCCAGGCTCAGCGGATCGGCGTAGTCGGAGGTGACGACGAGATCGAGGTCGGGCCGGAGGTCGAGGCCGTGTGGGTGGGCGAGCAGGCCGGTATCAGTCACGCCATGGATGCTGGTCACGTAGCGCTGGGGGCCCCCGGGGCGCGCGGCGCTGTACTCGGCGAGGAAGCTCAGCGGACCGAACGGCGAGAACTCGACGAGCCCGCCCGGCGTCGCCAGCCCCTTGCTGCCCATGAACGTCGACAGGATATGGCCATTTGGTAAGAAGTGGAGGTCGTCGGACCCGGCGAACGCGTGGACGTCGCGCGACGTGACGAGCAAGGTCGCGGTCGGGATGTGCAACGGGTCGGTGACGTCGAACCGGAAGATGTTCGCGCTCATGAGGCCAGCGACGAACAGATAGCGATGCCCGTCACGCGGATCGACCCACAGCTCATCGGTCATGTGGTGCGCCTCGTTGAGGACACACGAGTTGACGCCTGGCATCAGGCCCAACTCGTCGAGGAGGTGGGCGCCGGGGATGCATGGCAGCGCCGCGGTGCGCAGCACCTTGCCGTAGGTGGGTGACTGGGGATTGGCGTCGATCGTGGCGAGAAAGTCGGGATCCTGGACGCTATCGTCGGTCCCCATGTCGCCTGCCCAGACAAGGAGGTACTTGCCACTGTTCGCCTCCGCGTCTTCGGTGTGGAATACCGTGCAGATCATCGCGCTGCTTATAAATAATAAACATTGGCGTGCCGTCATCGCAACCTCCGTGTAGGAACAAGGTAGTTCATTGCTGCCGGTCCGCACAGGCATACCAGGCATCGAACGATGTGGTGACTCAGATACGATCTCGAAGCGGACTCACGAAGGCGTCCGCCGACATGACTCGATGGCCCCACCGGCGTTACTTGGAGGTTACTTGGACGATCGATCAAGGTTGCTAATCGGTTCATAAGGCGGACCCACTTGGAGAGGGCTCCGGGATGTAATCAGTGGATGAGTGGCCAATACCTCCAGCTCTGTAAGTACCTGGATTAATGCTGGATGCAGGTACTGAATCCGAGGTATGCGCATCAGCGCGTTTGTGCGCGACTTGCGCTCATCGCGACCGACGCCGAGGTCGACGCCCGATGAAAAGCGGTGCCTGCGCGCGGCTGCCATTCCGTGGCACGGGCGCACACTTCATGTCTGCAACAGGTGTTGTCAGAAAAGTCACCAGGACGTGGTGGATGTTCGCCAGGCAGCGCGGTCACGGCTTCGCCGGCTTGCGCTTGCCGCGAACGGGAACCGCGGCGAGGGCGGCGACGCGCTCGAGGATCGCCCTGGCAGACATCGTGCGCTTGTAGACGTAGAGCGCGCCGGGGAGCTCGGCGTCGAGGGCCGCCTCGCTGACGCGGAGGTGCTGGCCGACGGCGAACAGGATGCGGTGGTCGAGGCCGGCCTGGACCAGCTCGACGCGCTTCCACACGGCGTCGCGGCTCCAGTAGCCGAGGACCTCGAGGTGGACGCGCTCGCCGGTCTGCGCGTGCACAAACGTCAGGTCGGGGATGCACACGCCGTGGCCGGGCAGATCGAGGAGGTCCGTCGCGGGCGCGGCTTGCCAGGGGGTGTCGAGCGCGCGCAGGTCGTCGAGGAGCGCGCGGACGTCGTCGGCGAGGTGAGGGGGCGCCTCGCCGTCGGGTTCGCCGTGGCCGTCGAGCCGGCAGACGAGCGGGGTGCGGGCGGCGCCCCAGCGGAGGTCGGCGACCAGGGACCAGCGGTCGAGCTCGCGGATCGCGGGGAGGGCGAGGGCGAGGGCGAGGCCGTAGCGGGTCGACGATTCGAACAGCGAGAACGGCCCGTCGATCTCGATGCGGTAACCACCCTTGGGGCGCGGGGTGATCGCGCAGAGCAGGCGCAGGAACTTGAGCTTGCGGAACAGCGTGCGATAGGCGCCGGGGATCGCGCTGTGGACCTCGACGACGACGCGGACGGCGCGCAACAGGACGGCCTGGGGCTGCGCGAGGTCGTAGACCTCGACGAGGCGAGGCGCGGTGATCGAGGCGAGCTCGGTGATGACGTGGGCCTCGCGGAGGTCGGCGTAGAGGCCGCGCTCGAGGTCATCGACGGTGAGGCCACGCTCGGCGGCCACGGCGGCGAGCACGGCGGCCCGATCGAAGCGACTGCCCGCGCCGGCCTGGGCCCACTCGTCCCGGGCGCGCGCGAACACGTCGTGGCGCAGCACCTCGGGATCGATCGGCACGGCCTCGGCGAGCTCGGCGCGATCCCAGATCAGCTTGGCGAGGCCGGCGGCGAGCTTGCGATCGCGCGCGCCACCGATGACGGCGTCCATGACCTCGTCGAGCTCGCTGCGCGTCTTGCCGACGTGGGCCTCGGCGAGCGCGAGGAGCGACGCCGCCAGCTCGAGCGCGGCCGTGCGGCCGGCGGCGTCGAGCGATACGAGCCTCAGCTCGTCGCCCCTCCGGCGGGCGCGCACCAGGTCAGCGGTAAGCAACGTGCTCCCTCCGGCGGAGGTGGATCTCAGCGGTACGCAACGTGCTCCCTCCGGCGATCGCTGGTGTACTGCTCGGCGGTATCGGCGGTGACGAGCTCGTAGAGCACCGCGCGCTTGCCGGCCTGCTGGCGGAGGATGCGGCCGAGGCGCTGGACGTGCTCGCGGACAGCGCCGGATCCGGAGATCACGATCGCGACGCTCGCCGCCGGGATATCGACGCCCTCGTTGAGCACCTTGGAGGTGGCCAGCGCGCGATAGGTGCCGTCGGAGAGGCGGGCGAGCAGCGCGCTGCGCTCCTTGACCTTGGTCTGGTGGGTGATCGCCGGAATGAGGAAGCGGCGCGAGGCCTCGTAGCAGGTCGCGTTGTCGGAGGTGAACAGGAGGGTGCGCTCGGCGTGGTGGCGCGCGAGCAGGCTCGCGACGAAGTCGAGCTTGGCGGGGGCGCAGAACGCGAGCTGGCGCTGGCGGCGGTAGGCGGCCATCGCGCGGCGGCCCTCGGCGGAGCTCGCCGACTTCATGATGAACTCGGCCCAGCCGCGCGGGCTCGACATGCGGATGCCGGCCTTCGCGACGAAGCCGCGGTAGATCGCGCGCTCGGCGTCGTGCTCGGCGCGCTCGCCCGGGGCCAGCTCGACCTCGATCCGCTCGATGTCGTACTCGGCGAGGAAGTCACCCGCCAGATCGGTGATCTCCTTGCGATAGACGACCGGGCCGATCAGCTCGTCGAGCGACTCCTGGCGATCGGGCGTCGCCGACAGGCCGAGGCGAAACGGCGCGAGCGCGCCGCGCGCGGCGAGGGCATACGAGGGGCCGGGGAGGTGGTGGCACTCGTCGAACACGATCAACCCGAACCGCGCGCCGAGCCGCTCCATGTGGAGGTAGGCCGAGTCGTAGGTCGTGACGGTCAGCGCCTGGACGTCGTAATCGCCGCCGCCGATCACGCCGACCTCGACGCCGAACGTCGTGCGCAGGAGGTCGTACCACTGGCGGACGAGATCCAGCGTCGGCGCGACGACCAGGGCCGCTCGGCGCTTGGCGTCGATCGCCATGCACGCGAGCTGCGACTTGCCGGCCCCGGTGGGCAGGACGACGACCCCGCGGCTCTGGTGGGCCTGCCACGCGGCGAGCGCCTCGGTCTGGTAGGGCCGCGGCTCGCGGCGGACGCGCATGCCGTGCGGAAGCGTCGGGTACGCGCGGGCCTGATCCTCGAGCGGGACCTTGTCGCGGAGCAACGCGAGGACCAGATCGGCGTACGCGATCGCCGGCGCGCGATGGCACGCCGCACGCGGATCCCAGCGGCAGCCGACCGGCGCGGGCGCGTCCGCGGCAAGGCCGCGCAGCTCGAGCGTTCCGGCAACGAAGGTCAGCGCTAGCGACATCGACGGCGCTAGACAATCACGGAGTCTCCGCGGCGGCAACGATGCCGCTCGACTGAAGCATCGTACGAGTTCTTTGGCAGAAGCTGCTGGTAGGCAAGGCATGAGCGCTGGGCGCCCTCGCTCGGTTGCTCGAGAAGATCCTCGACGGCTGGATTGGGCGAAGGTCGACCTTGACCTCGGCGGAGACTCGGCGTCAGGTGAGTACGTGGGATTCCTGGAGCGGCTGCGTGATTTCCTCGAGCGCGTCGGGCGTTCTCCGGAAGGCTTACCTGTGATCCACGTCGATGTGGCCGCACATCGGCGGCACGTTGCGGACGCAAGCGATCGTGTCGGGGCGCGGCTCCAGACCACGACCGCCGAGGAGGTTGCCGAGTCGCTGCCCACGTTCCTGGAAGAGGTCACCGATCGGATCCTGGAGCTCGTGGCGCCCAACGCGTCGCGCGAGGAGATCACGAAGCTCACCAATGCCGCGATCGACTGGGAGCTGTGTAGCGACGATGAGAGCACGGCCGGCTCACGAGGCCTTGATGAAGAGATCGGGCGCGTCGCGGAGTCAGCTCGTGCCCGCTTGACGCGGAGAAGGCACCGGGATGGCTGGGAATCGCCTGCGCGGTACGCGTTCGAGATTCGCGCGATCGCCCGCAAGCCCGCCGATCGTCACACCCTGACCAGGAGCGGCGCCGCCTTTCTCCGGCTTCCGGGCAGCGACGCGGTTCGCTGGCTGCTCGCCCTGGAAGCCGCGCAGTCGCTGGGCCCCGCGGACGAGTGGCGCCTGTCGTCCGAGCTCGCAGCGCGCCTCCTCGCGGAGCCGGAGCGGGACATCGAGCTCGAGGAGCTGGCGGAGGGCTCGTGGCGATATTCGTTGCCCACGATTCGTCGCCTCGCGGCGATGGGGCTGCTTCACTACGAGGGCCCGGATCTGGATCGCGGGAGGCCGACCTTCTCGTACGAGGTCTTCCATCGCGCGCTACCTCTGCTGGAGGAGATCGCCGAGCGACGCTCGACACCCTTCGAGGTGATGGCGAATGCGTTGCTGGGAGACCAGGTCGCACACAGCTTCGACGGCGCGTGTCCACGCGCGGAGCGGGCCCTGTGCGATAACGCGGCGGAGTCGATCGCTTTACAGGCGAGGATGGTCGGTCACGAGATTCGCAATGCGCTCGTCCCGGCGCAGATCGCGTTCTCGCAGATCATCCGAGAGATCGAGGAGTCCCATCCCGAGTTGCTCGAGCGTTACCGAGGACGCGTGGCGGGAGGCATCCAGCGCGCCCTCACGTTCGCCGAGAACATGCTCCGCGCCGCCGATCTGGGCGCGGAACCGGCAGCCCCGTTCGACGCCGCGGCCGCGATCCGGGATGCCATCGCAGGTGTCGCGGGGGACTTGAACGACGCGCTCCGCTACACGCCGCCGGACAAGGCGTTGTCGATGACCGGCTCCCGGGCGCGCTTCGTCCTCGCGGTCACGAACTTGCTGCGAAACGCGGCCCAGGCCGTGGCGGACCGAGCGGGCATCGTGGAGGTCTCGATCGAGGAGCGCGAAGATGGGATCGCCGTCCGCGTCGATGACAATGGCCCCGGCGTACCTGTCGACCAGCGCGATACCATCTTCAAGCCTGGGGTCAGCCTGCGCCTCGGTGGCAGCGGTCAAGGACTGGCCCTGGTGTGGCAGGTGATCGTGGGGGAGATGTTCGGTTCGGTAGCGTGCAGGGACAGCCCCCTCGGCGGCGCCCGGTTCGAGATCGTCACCCTAGCGAAAGGTGAGAAGGCACATGACTAACTACGGCCGCATCCTCATCGTCGACGACGATCCAGCGTTCATCGAGACCTACAAAGATCTCCTGACCTCGGAGGGCTACACCGTCGAGACGGCCACCACCTACGCGGAGGCGCTGCACCGGCTCGATGAGCCTGGCTGGAGCGTCGTCCTCGTGGATCAGAAGCTCCAGGGCCCCGGCGGGGCAGATACCGGGCTCGATCTCATCGCCGAGTCCCGCAGCCGGGCGCCCAGCGCCAAGGTCCTGCTGGCCACCGCATATGCCTCCAAGGAGGCCGTCGAGCGCGCCTTCCGTGAGGGAGTGTACGAGTACCTCGAGAAGACCGCCGTGTTCGAGGCGATGCTCCGGGTCAAGGTGCGCAACGCGATGGAGGTGGTTTCGGAGCGATGGCTCGCGACCCTGGACCTCGAAAGCACGGAGCTGGCGATCCGGGACACGTGGGCAGCGGTGCAAGCCGAGCGCGACCGGAACCGGAAAGGTGTCCTGCTCGAACGTCTGGTCGCGCTGCTCCTCAAGAGCATTCCTGGCTTCGATCGCCTCGACACACGGCTCAGGAACTCGCTCGAAGAGATCGATGTCCTGGTCCATAACGGATCCACCGACCCGTTATGGCAAAAGGAATCACCGTATATCCTCGTCGAGTGCAAGAACTGGTCGAAGCATATTGGCGCGAAAGAGCTTCGCGATCTGTGGGGGAAGATGGAAGGTCGCTACAACCGCTGCCGCCTCGCCCTGCTGATCGCGCCCGGGGGCGTCGCACCGACCGTACATACCCTTCAGCTCCGCAAATCCGAGAAGGACATGCTCGTCTTGCTGATCGGAGCAGGTGAGCTCGACGATCTGATCCGCTGCAAGGACCGCAGCGAGGCCCTGAAGGAGATGCATCGGCGCGCAGTCGGGGGGGCGTTCGATCGCACGGACGACGAGGAAGCTTCCCCGCGGCGCTGAAGGCAGCCGCGCTGACGGTGGTCGCCCGGTGCGGTCACGGCTCGCGGAGCAGGTGCCGCTCGCGCAGCGCGCCGACCAGGGCACGCGTGAAGGCGGCGTGATCCTTCTGATCGAGGTGCATCTCGTCGGGGCAGGTCAGCGTGGCCATCGCCGGGATGTCGCGGAAGTGCAGCACGTGCGCGGCGCTCCGCGCGGCGAACACATCCCAGTAGCGCTGGCGGGGATATTTCTGATCGAACACCTCGAGGAGCCGGCCGCTGAGCGGCATGTGGATCACGGCGACGTCGCCGCCGTGCGCGCGGAGCTGCCGGAGCTGCGGCTCGATGTCTCGCGCGATGATGGCGAGCCACTCGTCGGGGCTCGGGGTCGCGGCCGGAATTGTATCCAGCCGGTTGTCGCGCTTGCGCCTGAGCGCGGCGGGCTCGGCGAGGCTGTAGTCGGCGCGCGAGATCCGATCGCGATCGGCGGCGACCCACGACGGCGTGGGCCATTGCAGCTTGCCGACCAGCGATGTGACGAGCCGCCGGCCGCCGAGCGCCAGCAAGGCGAACTCCGACTGCGGCGAGCCCGCGAGGATGCGGTTGGCCAGCGCTCCGGGGGCGCGCCACAGGGCGTGCTCGCGCGAAACGTAGAGCCGGGCATCGTTGAAGGTGTCGGAGACCCCGACCTCCCACTCGATCATGTCGACGACGACGAGCCCGCGAAAGTGCTCGTCGCCGGCCAGATCGGCGAGGACGCCGAACGGCGACGCGCCGTCGATCGCGAGCTGGACGCCGCGCAGCGTGGGTGCCGCCTCGGCGAACGCGTCCGCCGAGTAGCCGAGCGCCATCCGCGAGGCCCCGATGAACGCGACCACGCGCGGATCATCGTCGGCGGTGCGGCGCACCAGGCTCCACGAGATCGGATCGTCGACGACCGACGGCCGCTGGCCGTGCGCGCGCGTGACGAGCTCGGCGGCCCCGAGGAGGCCGATCGCGACGACCCCCGTGACGAGCCAGATCACCCGCCAGTCGCCGCGCGGGATCTTGCGCGGCTCAGAACTGGAAGTAGATGAAGGCACGATCCTGTCCTTGCATGAGGATGATGGCGACGATCATGGTGCCGAGGGCCAGCGAGCGAACGGCCCACGGGGTGCGTTCGACGAGATCCTCGAGGGGACGCGCGCGCATCGCCCATTGCGTCGCGAGCAGGACCACGGTGACCAAGCCGACGAGCTCGTAGTTCACCAGCGGGAGCACGCGTGGCCCGCGGGCGACGCCGAACATGCCCTTGAGGATGGCGAACGCCTCGGCAAACGACGCGGCGCGGAAGAACACCCACGCGATGCACACGAGCACGAACGTGATCATCGCGCCGGCAACCCGCGTTCCGGCACGCGCGCGCCACGCGCCGGGCGGCAATACGCGCGCGACCAGGCGCTCGCCGATCAGGTACGCGCCGTGGAGCCCGCCCCACACGACGAAGGTCCACGACGCGCCGTGCCAGAGGCCGCCGATCAACATCGTCAGCATGAGGTTCACGTACGTGCGGGCCACGCCGGCACGGTTGCCGCCGAGCGGGATGTACAGGTAGTCGCGCAGCCACGTCGAGAGCGAGATATGCCAGCGCGTCCAGAACTCCGAGAAGCCGACCGCGGCGTACGGAAAGCGAAAGTTGTCGGGCAGCGAGAACCCGAGGCACAGCGCGACGCCGATCGCGCACGTCGAGTAGCCGGCGAAGTCGCAGAAGATCTGGCCGGCAAACGCGAGCGTCCCGGTCCACGCATCGGCCGGGCCGACCGGGTTCGCGGTGAACACGAGATCGGCCGCGGGGGCCAGCATCACGTCGGCGAGCACGCACTTCTCGAACAGCCCGAGCACGACGAGCGTGAGCCCCCAGGCGAGCAGCCGGCCCGTGGTCCGGCGCGGCTGGGCGCATTGCGGCAAGAACTGCGACGCGCGCAGGATCGGCCCCGCGACGAGCGCCGGGAAGAACGTCACGTACAGCGCGAAGTCGAGGAAGCTCGGCCACGGCTTCGTCCGGCCGAGGTAGATGTCGAGGGTGTAGGACAGCGTGTGAAACGTGTAGAACGAGATGCCGATCGGCAAGACGATGTCGAACGGCGCGGGATGGTAGTCGACGCCGAGCGCGTGCAACGCCGAGACGAGGTTGGCGAGCACGAAGTTGCCGTACTTGAAGTAGCCGAGGACGCCGAGGTTGATGACGAGGCTCACGATCAAGAGCCCCCGCCTGCGCGACGGCGTCCCGGCGCGCGTGATGAGGCGCGCCGCGGTCCAATCGACGAACGTCGACAGCCAGACCAGCGTGATGAACACCGGATCCCACGCGGCGTAGAACAGATAGCTAGTCACCAGGAGCCACAGCTTCTGGCCTCGCCAGCTCAGGCCGGGGAGGTTGTAGCCCGCCAGTACGACCGCGAAGAACGCGGCGAATACGTAGCTGTTGAATTGCAAGCGCCGCGCAGTCTACCCCAGATGCTCCCGCCGCAAGGCCCCGCGTGCGCGATCAGGTGGTGCGAACGCGCCGGCCGGCGCCGGCGGAGCGGATCACGCGTGGGCGGGTCAGGTGAACCGTCGCTGCACGTCGCGCCACACCCCCCGCGCGATCACGCCGGCCATGAGCGATGGCGTCCGGAACTGCTCCGGCTGGAGCGTGCGGTTCAGGAACAGCAAGAACCGGCGCTGGTACTCGGGGTCCTGGAGCGCCCAGCGCAGCAGGGTCCGGATCATCAGCGGCGGCGGATCGGAGTACAGATCGCGCACCAGCCGCTGCATCGTGGCCTGGAACATCTTGTGGGTCTCGTCCATCACGGCCCGGCGGTACCGCGCGACCAGGTCGTCCCAGCCGAGCCGCTGCTCGTGCAGCGCGACGAGCAACTCGGCGAGGTGGCGCGCCTCGACCAGCGCGTCGTAGATGCCCTGGCCATCGATGGGATCCTTGTGGTGGACCGCGTCGCCCACGAGCAGCCAGCCCGCCCCCCCGGCGTCGCGATAGCGATTGGCGGTCCGCCGGACGCCCAGGAGTGGGCCCACCTGGCGCGCGCCGTCGATCCGCCGGCGCACGGTCGGCAGCGAGCGCAGCTGGTCCGCGTAGTACGCCGAGGCGTCGCCGCCGACCGTCGCGCGATCGCTCCGCGCATGAACGCCCACCGCGACGCGCCCGTCGCAGGACGGAAAGAACAGCACGTTCCGGCCGCGCCCCGTCGAGAGGATGTGGAGCGTGGGCTCGCCGTCCGGCGTCGCCGGCCGAAGGCCCTCCCATTCCGCGAAGTGGACCGTGCTGGTATGGGTCGCCTGTTCCTCGATGACGCGCGCCCCGGCCTTGCGCGCGATCAGGCTGTGCCGCCCGTCCGCGCCGACGACGGCGAGCCGGGCCGCCAGCCGCTCGGGCGCGCCGCCCCTGGGAGCGCCCGCGATGCCAACGACGCGATCGTCGCGGTCGCGCAGCAGGTCATGCACGACGAACCCGGCGCGGCGCTCGACGGTGGGGAAGCCCCCCAGGTGGTTCCACAGCGCATGGTCGAAGCGCGCGCGATCGAAGCCATATAAATACTTTCGGCCGTGGGCCACCGGGATCTCGAGCGTCGCCTCGAAGTAGCCCTCGAAGCCCACGATGCCTTTGCGGATCTTCGTCGCCGCCGCCGCAAACACCGCCTCACCAAAGCCGATCTCCTCGAACAGCTGGACCGCACTCGAATACATGATCGGGCACGAGGGGACCTCCGGATGGGACGGAAACTCGGCCTTGTCGACGACGAGCACGGAGAGCCCCCGCGCCCCCAGGCGCGCCGCCAGCGAGGCGCCTGCCGGACGCCCGCCGACCACGATGACGTCGTATCGAAGATCAGGCGAGGTCACATTCCGGTCCCGGTGGCGCGCGCCAGCTTACCGCGCGCCGTTTTGCGTGTGGTGAGAGGTTCCCCACTTTCGCGCGCACCCTCGCCAGCATGCCATGGGACCTGCCTGATCAGTTCGGCACCTTGATGACCCCGGCGGACGTGGTGATTGCGTCTGCGGCCGCGGGAGTCGCGGCGATCTTCGGAACGTTGGCGGCGGTGATGGCCGGGGCCGAGCCGGGGGTGCCGCCGCGCGGCGTCGTGCGGACGACCTGACTTGGCGGCAGTGCCGTCCCGTTCTTCAGCTTCGCCCACATCAGGTCCATGCCATTGACAAAATAATAATGCACCGGGACCAGCAAGGCATCGTAGCCGTTGACGCCGAGACCGGCCGCGTTCGGCAGGAAGGCATCGAAGTGGTTGCCGTTCTGGATCTCATAGTAGTGAAGATCGCTGCCGGCACCTTCGACCTTCGAGTTGAACGCCGCGTAGGCGCGCGACGTATGATTGACGGGCAGCAGCGTATCGCTGCGTCCCTGGATGAATACGGCCGGCTTGCCGTGCAGGTTGCCCGTGAGCAACACCTCGGTCATCCCGGTCTGCACGTGCTGGCTGCTGGTCAGGGCCGTGCCCGTGAGCGCGGCGCCGGTCACCGGATCGACCCCCGTCACCATGCTGCGCAGACACAACAGGCCGTCGAGCGCACCGTCCATGCGATGGGTCGTCGGTGAGATGCCGAGGTGATAGAGCTTGGCGCCGCCCTCGGAGTCGTTGTAGATGACGTCGCCGCCGCTGTTGAGCCCGTTGCTGGTGCCGAACAGCACGGTCTGACTCGCGGCGACCTGAGGCGCCACGTCGCCCGTGGCAGTGACGCCGGCGAGGCTGAAGCCGCAGATATTGTCGCCGACCGAGAACTTGCCGTAGGCCGCGACGTAGCCGAACGCGACGTAGGCATCGGCCAGCCGATAATGCGACGCGAGCAGGGCGTTGCCGACCGGATCCGTCCACCCGTAGTCGGCCAGCTTGGCCAGCGCGGCGTCGGCTTGCGCCGCGGTCGTCGCCCCCGAGATGAGCCCCTTGTCGGCGAGGCTCTGACAGCGATTGGTAGCGATCACCGCGAGCTCCACGCCGGCCACCTGCGTGCTTCCGTTGCCCTGCGGCGCAGTGCCGGCCCCGAACCAGCCCGGACGGACCCCGCCGGGCGCCTGGGCCCCGGCCGCGATCGCCGCGCACGGCTCGTAGAGCATGCGATACGTGAAGTAGTCGATCAGCGGCTTGCCCGCGCTGGGGACGGCCGCGCCGTCGAAATTCACCGTCACCCCGGTCATGTCGTGCGGCTGCGCGTTGGGCTCGGTGACCGCCAGGCCGTCGATCAACCCGTCCGGATCTTGCTCGAGCGCCTGCAGCGACTCACCACCGCCGTTGGAGATCGATGAGGCGATGACGATCGTATTGGCCGGCGTGATATCGCGCGTGTGTTTCCCGGACGCCTGATCGACCGGCGCGTATTCCTCGTTCAGCGCCCAGAACGCGAAGCGAACGCTGTCGAGCACATTCTGGCCCCAGTCCTTCTCCGGGTTCTGTTGCGAGAAGATGTGCTTGTAGGCGATGCGGTTGGGAAACGCGGCATTGAAGGTATCCAGCGCCGTGCCGGTCAGGTCGACGGCGAACTGGGCGAGGTTGCCGGCGGTCGCGCGACCCACGAGCCGCCCATCGATCAGGTTGACCTTGTCGGCCGCGAGATCGTGGTACCCGGTGCCCTTCCCCGCGTCCGTATACGCGACCGCGCAGTGGTGCTTGAGCCCCCAGTCACCAGACGTGCCGATCGCCCCGTACACCCCGCGCGACCCCGAGGATGGCCCGGTGACGATGCAGGCGTTGGCCTTGTCGAAGCTCGATGGGATCTGCACCATCATCGTGACGTTCTTCTTGCCCGTGCCGTCGTCGGCGTAGGCGAGAATCTCCTTGCCGGCAATCTTGCCCTCGCCCAATGTATCGTTGCCGTTGACGTCGATATTGGGGCCATACAGCGTGCCGTAGCCGCCGGCCGCCGTAGGGTCGAGCACGGCACGAAAGTTGGTATAGATCGCGCGCCGGCGCAACTCGGCGGCGGTCGGGTTCGCCGCATTCCCGAAGCCCGGCGCCGTGGTGCTGCCGAGCCCTGTCTTGCCCAGCCCGCCCGTGAGCAGATCGTCCGTCGTACCGTCGTAGGTCATCGGCCCGACGATGTTCGTGATATGGGGCGGGAGCACATTGAGATCGGCCGCATTGCCATCCGGCGGGCTGGCATCCGGCGGGCTGGCATCCGGCCGCGCCGAATGCACATTGTCTCCACAACCAGTCAGTGCCGCAGCACAACCCACGACCAGCGCAACGAGCTTCGCTCGACCGACAGTTACCTTCATCATCCTGGCCTCCTCTGCAATTCGGTGCGCGCACCACGCCTGGTGCCGTCCGGCGCGACATGGTAGCCCACGGCGACCGGAGTTCGCATGCATCCGGGCCGAATCGGACGCCGGGATCGAGCGATTCCTCGACGCTCGGCTGCCTGTTATCCTGCACTCCGGAACCGATGGCTGGACAGCGCCTCGATTACGGCATCGAACGCCAGCGGCACACGGGCTTCGTCGGTCGCGACGCCGTGCTCGCAGCGCTCGACCGGTTGCTCCTCGACGACCCCACGGACCGCTGGATCGTCGTGACCGGCGGGCCGGGTATGGGCAAGAGCGCGATCCTGGCGGCCTGGCTCGTGCGGCGCGAGGCGGCCGGTGCGGTCGTGCCGCATCACTTCATCCGGCGAGGCTTCTACGGCTGGGATGAGCCCGCGACGATCGTCCGCTCGCTCGCCGCGCAGGTCGAGGCGTGTTACCCGGCGCAGCGCGATCCAGACGCACGGCCGGAGTCTCGGTTGGTCGATCTGCTAAGCCGGGTATCGGCTCGCGAGTTGGTACCGCGCGGCGAGCACCTGGTGTTACTGGTCGACGGGCTGGACGAGTACGACCCGCCCAAGGACGCATGGAGCGATCCACTCGCCACGTTTCTGCCGCATGCGTTACCGCCGGGCGTGCGGCTCCTGTGCGCGAGCCGGCCACGGCATCCGTACCTCGATGCGCTCGCGACGCGAGGCAGGCTGCAACGACTCGACCTCGATGATCGGTCCCGTGCCGACGACAATGACGCGACAGTACGTACATTCTGGCGACGCGAAGCGACCGTGCTCGGGCTCGGCGATCCGTTCATTCAAGAGGCCGTCGAACGCGCCCGCGGCAACCTGCAGCACGCGGTGATGATGCGTAATCACCTGGAGAACACGGCGCCAGCGCAGCGTCGTGTGGAAACCATCCCAAGCGGCCTCAAGTCGCTGCTCATCCTCCTCTGGCAACGGGTTGCCAACGACGCCATCGCGAGACGCGGGCTCGGTATCTTGTGCGCGGCGCGCGAGCCGCTATCGCTCGACGAACTTGGCGCGGTGGCCGGCTGGGATGGCGTTGCGCCCCGAGAGGAGTTTGTCCATGCGGCGCGCGAGCTTCTCCTCGAAACGTGGCGCGATAACGGATTGGCCGAATACCGACTGCACCACGACTCCATTCGCGAGCACATTGCCCTGCAGCTGGGTTCGGCTGTAATTCGCAGTCACCACGCCGACTTGGCACAAAAGCTCGCGACGTGGCCGGCGGCGGCCGACCCTGACGCTCGCCAGTACGCGCTGCGTCATGCGCTCGTGCATCGCACCGAGGCGCATGACACCGAGGCGGTAGGGCAACTCGCATGCGACCTAATTTTTTTGGAGGCCAAATGCCGCGAGCTAGGCGTACATGACGTCGAGGCGGATGTGGCACGTGCCGCGACACAATGTCGCACACACGGAGACGAGGCGACCGCTAGCGACCTCGGCGATCTCGCACATGCCTTGGCTCGCGAGTCCCACTGGATACGCGACGAGCCAAGTGTGCTCGCCGCTCAGCTGTGGAACCGGCTCCGGCGGATGGAATGGAGTGCCGAGAAGCTCGATTGGAGACTACGACTGCCAACTTCCAGGGTGGAATTCATGCGCGTGCGTCACGTGGTCTCTCGAGAGAGCCCTGCGCTCCTGCGCGACCTCAGCGGTCACTCCGGCGAAGTGACCTCGTGCGCGGTGACTCCCGACGGCCGGCGGATAGTCTCGGCGTCGCACGATAAAACGCTTAAAGTCTGGGACCTCAACACCGGCCGCGCCCTGGCCACGCTCGAAGGTCACTCCGGGGTAGTGAATAGCTGCGCGATCACCCCTGATGGGCGGCGCGTAGTTTCGGCGTCGCACGACAGGACCCTCAAGATCTGGGACCTTGACACAGGCTGCCTCGTCACAACCCTTAAAGGCCACACCGGAAGTGTGAGCAGCTGCGCGGTGACCCCCGATGGGCAACACGTGATTTCGGCATCCTATGACAAGACACTTCGAGTCTGGGAGCTTGACACGGGCCACCTCGTCACGACGCTTAAAGGTCACACGGAGGCTGTGACAAGTTGCGCGATAACGCCCAATGGTCGGCGTGTAATCTCGGCCTCTTATAACTCCGAAAACAAAGATCTCAAGATCTGGGATCTCGATACCGGCCGCGTCCTCTCGACTCTTGAAGGTCATACCGGGACGGTGAACAGCTGCGCGGTGACCCCCGATGGCCAGCGCGTGGTCTCGACTTCGGATGACGAGACGCTCAGGGTCTGGGACCTCGACACCGGCCGTGTCCTCATGACACTCGAAGGTCACCTCGATGATGTAATCAGCTGTGTCGTAACTCCCGATGGCCGGCGCGTAGTTTCAGGGTCATCCGACAGGACACTCAAGGTGTGGGACCTCGATACCGGTCATGCCCTCGCAACACTCGAAGGTCACATCGAGTGGGTGAGTAGCTGTGCAGTTACTGGAGATGGCAAGCGATTGATCTCGGCGTCAGGAGATCACACGCTCAAGGTCTGGCAGCTCGATGCTGGCCGCGTGTCCACGATACTCGAAGGTCATACTGCCGGCTTGAGCAGCTTCGCGGTCACTCCCGACGGCCGGCGGGTAGTCTCGGCGTCAGGAGACAAGACGCTCAAGGTCTGGGACCTCGATAGCGGTCGCGCCCTCATGACGCTCGAAGGCCATGCCGAGGCTGTGATAAGCTGTGCAGTGACCCCCGATGGTCGGCGCGTAGTCTCGGCGTCGTCCGACAAGACTCTCAAGGTCTGGGATCTCGACACCGGGCGTGTTCTCGCGATACTTGATGCGCATTCCGGGCGGGTAATGAGCTGTGCAGTCACTCCAGATGGCCGACGCGTGGTCTCGGCGCTGGACGACCGCAGGCTCTTGGTCTGGGATCTCGAGACCGGTCGCGTCCTGATGACGCTTCTAGGTCATACTGGTAGCGTGAACAGCTGTGCAGTGACTCCCGATGGCCGGTACGTGGTCTCAGCATCATCCGACAAGACGCTCAAGGTCTGGGACCTCAACACCGGCCGTGCTCTTATGATGCTCCAGGATCATACCAAAGCGGTGTATGGCTGCACGGTGACCGCTGATAGCCAGTTCGTGATCTCGACGTCTTTTGACGACACGCTCAAGATCTGGGACCTCGGCAACAGTCGCGTTCTCGCAACGCTCCAAGGCCATGCCAACTCGGTGAGGGGTTGCACGGTAACTCCTGATGGCCGGTTCGCGATCTCGGCATCAATCGACAAGACGCTCAAGGTCTGGGACCTCACGACCCATCAGTGCCTCGCGACTCACCGTGGCGACACTAGCTTCACGGCCGTGATCGCGACCACAACCACGATCTGTGCAGGCGATGACGCCGGCACCATCTGGTTCCTCGACTGGCCGCCATCGTTGATGCCCCTGCCGTTGGCAACAGAGCCAGCCCACGAGTCGTTGCGCTCCATGATTCCAACGAAACCACTGCGCAAACTGACACCTCGCCCGCCCAGCCACATCATCTTGTTCCTCGCCGCGAACCCGATCGACACCAGCCAGCTCGCCCTCGACCAGGAGTGTGCCGCCATCGAGCGCGAGCTTCGCATGACCGCGAATCGCGACGACTTCGAGTTCCGTTCAGCCTGGGCGGTGACGGTCGATGAACTGGCGCGTCACCTGATGGAACTCGAGCCCACCGTCATTCATTTCAGCGGCCATGGCGCTCGCAGCGGGTCTTCAGCTGAATCCTCGTCCGCGACGACACGGGACCTCGTGCTCCCGAACTCGAGCGGCAGCAGTGGGATCTACCTCCACGCTGAACAGGGCGGCTCCCAGCTCGTCACCCCGCGCGCGCTGGCGATGATGATCAAGTCCACCGCACCTTCGGCGCGCCTCCTGGTGCTCAACGCCTGCTACAGCGAGCCCCAGGCCGACGTCTTGCGAACCGCCGTTGACTGCGTCGTCGGCATGACCGGCGCCATCACCGACGATGCGGCGCGATCGTTCGCGGTCGGCTTCTACCGTGCGCTCGGCAATCGTCGCTCGGTGGGCCACGCGGTCGACCACGCGTTGGCGACCCTGGCGGCCAAGCAGTATCCCGACGAGGATCTCCCGCGCTGCCGGACCCGCGACGGGATCGAAGCCCACAAGCTCGTGCTGACCGCACAGACCGCTGGGTCGCGATGACCGGTGCGCCCAGGTTCCGGTAAGAGTTCTTACCGCTCCAGGAACCGCGGTTCGTGCTCGACGTCGGCAGCGGTGTCGCGTGGCTGACTGACCAATCGGCGGCGCAGCATCAGATCGGCAACTCCAGTGCCGAGGCCGTCCCGCTCGCCCAAGGCCGGCTACGGCCTCACGGTCGCCTATCAGCGCTACCTGGCAGGTGCCGGGCTGACCCAGGAGTTTCAGGTCGGCCGGAGCATCTGGCTGTTTTGAGGTTGCCGCCACCGCACGCGAGAGCCGTATCGTGGAGCGCGGTGGGAGACGTTGGACACCGGCGGATCGAGCATGCGCCGATCATCTTGGCTTGGTTGCCTTGGGGCACGCTCGCTGCTCGCCGCCGTCGCACGCCTTGCGATAGAACGCGGCGGCCCTGGCGGCATCCTGGCCAACCGCGCCGCCGTGCTCGTAGAGCACCCCGAGGTTGTGGCAACTCGGCATCTCACCGCCGTCGCATGCTTTCTGCAACAGCGCGACAGCCTTGGCGGCGTCCTCGACGACCCCGGTGCCCTCGAGGTAGAGGACACCGAGGTTGGCGCAACCGCGAACGACGCCGCCATCGCACGCCTTCTGATAGAGCGCGGCGGCCTTGGCGGCGGCGCGGCCCACCCCGGCGCCCTGTTCGTAGAGCGCGCCGAGGTTGGCGCACCCGAGCATCTCATTGCCGTCACAGGCCTTCTGGAACAGCGCGGCGGCCTTGGCGGCGTCGCGGCCCACCCTACCCTGCTCGTAGAGGGCGCCAAGGTTGGCGCAGGCCGACATCGCGCCACCGTCACAGGCCTTCTGAAACAGCGCCGCGGCCTTGCCGGCATCCTGGGCGACGCCGGTGCCATGCTCGTAGAGCGCGCCGAGGTTGAAACAACTCCCCATCGCGCCGCCGTCGCACGCTTTCTGGTAGAGCGCGACGGCCTTGGCGACGTCCTGGCCAACCCCGGTGCCCTGCTCGTAGCCCACCGCGAGGTGGTGGCAGCCCAGCGGGTCCGCACCCTCGCACGCCCTCTGGTAGAGCACGGAGGCCTTGGCGACGTCTCGGCCAACCCCGGAACCCAGCTCGTAGAGGACACCGAGGTTGGAGCAACTCCGCGACATCCCTCCGTCACACGCCTTCTGAAACAGCGTCGCGGCCTTGGCGGCGTCCTGGCCAACCCCGGTGCCCTGCGCGTAGCGGACGGCGAGGTTGAAACAGTCCAGCAGGGCGCCGCGGTCGCACGCCTTCTGGTACAGCGTCGTGGCCCTGGCGACGTCCTGGACGACCCCGGTGCCGTGCTCGTAGAGGCCGCCGAGCTCCGAGCAGCCCACCGCCTCGCCATCGTCGCACGCCTTCTGGTAGCGCGCGGCGAGCTGGGCGGGAGCATCGCCGGCCCGCTTGCAGGCGAGTGATCCCATCAGGCCCAGCACGCCCAGCAGGGCGATCAGGTTCGCCTTGCACACATGACGCGGCGAGATCATCGGTGGCTCGCCCTTGGATGCCTCGCGAAGCCGCTCGGGATCGACGTTTTCACTCACGCTGGAAGGATACGCGCGCCTGGCCCGCGCGGACAGCCGCAGGTCGATCTGTCCTCGCCGGGTTCGGGGCCCTCGCCAGGGCTATGCCAATTGCGGCGGCGCGCGGTCGCGCTCCAGCAGGTCCTCGAGCTCGGGGTGACATTCCTTGATATGTCGCTTCAGCGCCACCATCGCTTTGTGCACACGCACGCGCAGCGCCCCCTCGGAGCACGCCAGCTCCACGGCCAGCTCCGCATAGTTCACATCCTCGAGCGCGTAGCGGCGTAGGAGCTGCGCCTGTCGCTGTTGCGTACGCCCCTGGGCCTCGAAGCAACCCACGGCGTCTCGAACCATCTCGATCACCTGCCGGAGCTCCAGCTCAGCGCGCGGGCTGCGCTGGACCAGATCGTGGAACGAGTCGACCGCCCCGTCTGCCTCGATGGCCGCTGTCGTCAAAGGCAGAGAGCTGTGATTGCGTTGCCTCGCATCCCTGCGCAGCAAGTCGATCACACGCCTCCGGATGATCACCTTGGCCAGACCAAAGCTCTCGCCGTTCCGCCTCGCCAGCCACCAGGCGCGATAGATACACGCCAGGGTCTCCGGTTCTCCGATGGCGGAGAACACGAAACCGCGAGCAACCGAGCAGGGGATGGTCCAGGAACGCGCGACCTCCTTCACCACAAGCTCGACGATCTTCAGGAAGCCGAGCTCCCCGAGAAGCGCGTCGAGTTGATACTTACATGTTTCCTGGGCCGGCTCTCGTTCAAGCATTGTCGATGCCTCTGTGTTGTTGGATGCGTATCCCCAATGCAGCTAACCGCCGTTCAGGGATACGCGATGTTGTTTGGTCAAATCGTTCGACACAACTATTCCCATTAAGTTGGAAGTTATTAATGAGCGACCTTCCGGCCGCCGTGAATGCAGGGTCGTGACACCTGGCAACTCTGTTAGCTCCGCTTGTTCAAGAGCTCCTTGAACGCCGGCCGTCCGCGCACTTCGCGAAGGTCGGGCTCGGAAGCCAGCACCTCGACGAGGCGCGCCGCGCACTCGTCGGAGAGCTGCGTGAAGCTCCGCAGCGTGGCATCGATCGTCGCGACGTCACCGAGTCGGTACAGCGCGATCAGCAAGTTGTTCCACAGCCCCTCGGTCTGGTACACGTGCTCGAGGGTCACCAGGCAATGTTTGGCAGCCGCAAGGGGGTTGCCTTGGAGCAAGTCGTACGCGGCGCGATTTTCCGCGATAACGGCCGACTCGTAGGGCGAGGACGCCATGGCCTCGGCCATCTCCAGATACTCGCTTGCAAACTCCGACCCCTCCACCACCGCCAGGATCGCCTGGGAGTTCAGGGCGTAGAACTCCGAGATCTCACCGGCCATCTCGGCCTGTGCAAGCTCGCTGCGAAATTCATCGTATTCCCGTGTCTTCAGGAGGCTGTGAAGCCTCTGCATGGTGGAGGATCTGCGCGCCGTGGGAGATCCAAGATAGTGGTTCGCACAGTCGTCCCAGCGGATGCAGGGGCCTCGGTCGCGCGCGGGATCGAGGTTCGCATGGTCGCGCCAGCGTACCCGCGGAACTTCCTCGGGAGGGACACCCTCCACGAGGGGGCTTGCGCGGACACGCATCGTGAGTCGCTCGGTCAACTGATGGACGCAGGCTCGAGTCAACTCGTCGCTGCATGGGTCTTCCCACACGTTCTGATCACAAGGCCGATAAGGCTGCATATTCCTTCCTCTTCTGGCTGTGCATGACGCTGCGATGCCCGCCCCCGCGCGCGGTGGCATGGGAAGAGCACCTTTCCCCGTGGTCGAGAGACGCTCTGCGCGTGTTAGTCGTTGCCCGAAAAGAAATGGCCTGCCGACTGCACTGCCTGATTGGCAACGCCGTCGTAACCACGCGAAAGGCTCGAGCCGCAGCACCTCGAGTCAGCGCTACTTCAGGCCGGAGTGTCCACTCCGCTGGATTCGCGCACCAGGAGTGTCCACTCCTGAGGACACTCCGGGCGAGTGGAGTGTCCACTCCACAGAATTCCAGCGCCAGATGTGTCCTCCGCAGTAGGCAGCCCCGACCGTTACCCGCAGACCACAGGCGAGCTGCTGAACGCGTGTGATGCAGCGTAGCGCGGCAGGGGATGCCTTACGCCTCCTACAGCTGCGGGGAGCGGTTCGTACTGGTGCTCACACGAATGTCCGCTCGCAACTCCCTCGCCGGTGGTCAGCCGGCCGCCGCATCGAGCGAGCGGCAGCGCACACCACCTGGTAACTCGGTCGCGTACATCGCCGACCTGCCGTGAGCGTCGGGCGGCAGCGAAGCGCGATAACGTTTTTGAGAGTGTTCCCGATACATGGTTATCCGGCAAGCCCGACACGGGGTGAGCCGGTACGTCATCGAAGTGATCCACTCCTTTTAACTGAGAGGCACCCATGCGTCCCACTGACCCCGTTTCACCGGCGATCCGGACGCGCAAGCTCACGCCCACCTCGCTCGCGTCTGGCTATGCGTCCCGCGGGTTGCGCTACGTCGTGCAGCGTACGAGCTCCGAGTATCGAGACTTCCTGGCGGCGCTCGCCGATCGCGTGCGTGGCCTGGTGCGACTGCCGGCGTTGCCACCGACGCCCGACCAGGAGCTCCCCGGTGAGCTGCCCACGTCATGCGCGATCACCAAGGCGATGCCGACGATCCGGCTGGCCGAGTCGTCCATCCCCGTCGTCCCCGGGCTCTCCCCGGTCACCATGACCCACGCACGCCCATCGCGGCCCACCCCGAGCCGGCACGGCATCCTGTTCCTCGCTGCCAATCCGAGCGAGACCACCCGGCTCGCCCTCGATGAAGAATGCGCGGCCATCGAGCGCGAGCTCCGCATGACCACGGGCCGCGACGACTTCGACTTCCGGTCGAGGTGGGCGGTGAGCGTCGACGAGGTGATGCGCGCCCTGAACGAGCTACAGCCGACGGTCATCCACTTTAGTGGACACGGCGGCGGCAGCACGGGGGTCTACGTCCACCTCGCGCGGCGCTGGCGGCCCGGTTACCGCGACATCGACGTCATGGCAACGGCCGGCATCCAGCTCCAGGACGAGCAACGCCGGCCCCAGCACGTGAGCGCGTGCGCCCTGACCCAGATGATCGGGAGCGCCGCGCCCTCGGCACGCCTGGTGGTGCTCAACGCCTGCTTCAGCGACGTCGTGGCCGACACCCTCCGCCGCGTGGTCGACTGCGTGGTCGGCATGCGAGGCGCGGTGGGTGACGAAGCGGCGCGCTCGTTCGCGGTCGGCTTCTACCGCGCGCTCGGTCACCGGCGCTCCGTGGGCAACGCCGTCGAACAGGCGGTGGCGACCCTGGCCGCCAAGTGCCTCCCCGACGAGCACCTCCCGATCTGCCGGACCCGCGACGGCGTGAACGCCGCCGAGGTCACGCTACCGCACTTCGATTCACGATGAGGAGAGTTATGCGCGCTTCCCCATCAGGTTATTGCTCAATCCCTACTGGCAGCTGATCGTGATATTCTGGCTCGGAGCGGAGCAGGTCGAGCTGTTCACGCCACCCCAGTTCAGATTTCCGATACACGGGCGGGCTACATATCCGGTATCACAGACGCACGTACTGCCGTCCGCGCTGAGCTCGCGCCCCGGTCCGCAGTTCCCGACGTTCCAGATGCGGCCATTGCAGAGCACGGAGAGGGAACTCGAAGCGTTGTGCAGTGCCTGGCAGATCTGGGTGGCCACGACCGGATCGTTGCACGTGACACCGGTCGTATCCAAGGTACCGCTGATCGTGATGCTACTGTAGCTCGAGTTGGTCAGTGCGCTGAGGAAGGTGTTCCAGCTATCGCATTGGGCGACCGGTGTCTGGCCACCGATAAAATCAGCCGAGAAGGCGACTCTGGTCGAGCAGGTGACCTGGACGTTGGTTACGTTGCTCGCGCCTACCGTGCCCGCGCCATTCGCGACGCTGCACGTCTGTCCCGAGGGCTGGGTCTGGACGGTGACGATGTACGGTGCGCTGCTTGGTAGGGCGTTCGGGAACGTGAATGCTCCGTTCCCGGTGATCGCTACCTGGTTGCCATCAGTAAGTACGAGGCCTGTACCGGTGAGCCCGGAGACCGTACCGCCGATCGTGAACTTGTTGGTCGTGCAGTTGAGGAGGACGGTGGGATCGTGGTCGAAGACTGCATCGAAGTCGTTGATGAGCGTGCACGTTTGCGAGACCGATGGCATCGAGCTCGAAACGATGATCACATGATACATTTGCCCGCTCGCGACCGGCGTTGGGAACAAGGCGAAGCTACCGCCGTTCCCCGTCACGACCAGGTCCTCAACGCCATTGTTGCGGAGCGTGACCGAGTTGCTGACCGCGAGCCCCGAGACGCTGACGTCGATGTGATATTGATTGGTCTTGCAAGTAACGACGACGCTCGTGATATCGGCGTTCGTCACCGTGCCCGCGCCGGCCGTCACCGTGCAGGTCTGCCAGGGATTGACGGGCTGGAGCCGTACGGTCACGTCATAGGTCGCGCCGCTCAGGACTGGCGTCGAAAAGGCGAACGTGCCGTTCGCCGCGACGACGAGGTCGTCGCCGGCGTTATTCTGCAACGTGACTGGTTTGGCCAGACCGCTGATCGTGCCACTGATCGTGTAGTGATTGGTCGTGCAATTGATCGCGACGCTCGTCACGTTGCCGGCGCCGACCATGCCGGTGCCGCCCGCCACCGTGCAGGTCTGCGACGGCAGCGCCGGCTGGGTCCGCACCGTGACCGCGAACATCGAGCCGCTGGCGACAGGCGTTGCAAACGTGAAGCTGCCATCGCCGCTGATCGCCAGATCGTCACCGCCGTTGTCCTGGAGCACCAGCCCAGCGCCGAGCAGGCCGCTGACCGTGCCACCAATCGTGAACGCGGCCGTCACGCACGTGACCTGGACGTTCATGACGTTCGAGTCGCTCAGCTTTCCCGTGCCGTTGGTGACCGTGCACGCCTGTGTCGGCTGCGAAGGCTGCATGGCGACCGTGACCGCGTAACTCGCGCCGATCGATAGCGGCGTCGCGAACGTGAACGCGCCGTCGGCGTTCACCGGGAGGTTGTCGCCGGCGTTGTCCTGCAGCACGAGCCCGCTACCGGCGAGACCGGTCACGGTTCCACCGATGCTGAACGCGGTGGTGCGGCAGCTCACCTGCACGTCCGTCACGTTCTCGTCACCGGCGATCCCGCTGCCGTTCATGACCGAGCACATCTGCATCGGGGTCGACGGCTGGGTCTTCAGAGCGATTGCGTAGCTCGCCCCGTACGTCAACGGGGTCGTGAACACGAACGCGCCGCTGCCTGAGATTGTCAGGTCGTCGAGGCCATTATTGGTCAGGACGAGCCCGGTTCCGTCGAGACCTGTGATGGTACCGCCGATCGTGACCAGAGGTTCGGTGAAGATGACTCCGTGCACCGAGCATGCCGCGAGCGCGGCGGTGACCCCAAGGGCGATGAACTTCAACCACGCCCGCATGTCAGAACCTCACGGCCAGATCGAGCCCCGCGACAGCGCCGAGGCGAGGCGTGACCGCCACCCGCGACTCGGGCGCCCCGGTCAGCCACAGGACCGCCGCGGCGACCGCCGCCCCGCCCGCGACCCCGTAGGCGATGTTGGCCTGCAGCGCGCGCGACTGCCCGCTCACGATGAGACCATCGGCCTTCCGCGCGCCCGCGCACGGGCTCGACGGCGAGGGGCACAGCGCGAAGGCGTCGTTCTCGAAGTTCTTCGACTGGACCCCTAGCACCACGCCGCTGGCCATGGCCACCACACCGGCGCCGCCCACGGCGATCGCGATTTTGCGTCGCGCCGTGAAGCGACTGGGCGGGGGCGGGGGTGCCACCACCACCTCGATGCGCGCGAGCTCGAGCGAGAGCATGTAATCGCCGGTGCGATCGGCCGGGATCTCGATGCGCTGCTCGTGAAACCCCGGCGCGCGGGCGACGAGGCGATGCGCGCCCGGCGGAACCGCGAGGTTCCCCTCCTCGATCGCGATCGGCTTATCATCGAGCAGCAACGTCGCGCCGGGCGGCTCGACGCGGATCGGCACGAGCGGCGTGAGCGAGACCTCGAGCACCACCGGCTTGCCCTCGTGCGCGCTGACCTCGCGGCGCTCCTCCATGTTGCCCGCCAGCGAGACGACGACGCGGTGGCTGCCGGCGGAGACCGTGGCCGGCGCGCTGTAGTCCGTGTCGTCGACGGTGACGTGCGCACCGGACTGCGCGACGCGCACGGTGAGCAGCGAGGGCTTCTCGACCAGGGTGATATCCACCTTCGCGGTCTTGCCCTTCTCGACCGTGACCTGTTGGGTCCATCGGTCGAAGCCATCGCGCTCGGCGATCACCTTGTAGCGGCCCGGCAACATTCCCTTCCTGCACGATGGCTCGGCGGTGCAAAACAACCCCTGGGTCTTCGAATCGAGGTAGATGGCAACAGGTCCGTTTGCGAGCGTGATGTCGATGAACGTCGACTTCACCGCTTCCAGGTTCTTGACGATCTTCAGTGCCTCGCGGCGATTCGCACCCGTCGCGCCCCCGTCGAGATACGCCTGGTACGCTTCGAGCGCCCCAGGATAGTCACGCAACTTGAGCATCACCCTTCCCTTGAGCTCGAGCAGGGGGAGATCCTTGTTCTCCGCAGCGACCGCGAGTCCCTCCTCGATCGCGGTGAGCGCTTTTTCAGGTTCGCCGCTGTCATCGAGGCGTACGGCGTCCTGGTACTTCGCGCGCGCGTCGACCTTGGGGCTGGCTTTCGGTGCGATCTTCGAAGCACCTTTCGATTTCGGGGCCGCCAGCGCCACGCTGGTCCACGCGACGGTCGCACAAACGATCCACGTAGGTATCAGCGCACGCATGGAATTACCTCTAGTAGAAATGTTCTACGACCGTCAATCGAGAATCAGCCTCCGAACGCGTCGAGGAGTCATCCACGACGCATGAATCTCCTGCCGGCGCAGGCGGCGCTCCGGGCGATCGAACCCGGTCGGTGTGCGCGCATGACGTGCGCTCGTCGTTAGTCGCTGGCGCGCGGTTTTGGATTTCGGAAATGCACCAGCGGTAGTTGCCGACCATCGAACAGTGATTCTCGCTCCTGGGAATTCTTTCCCTGGCGGTAACTTCTACGCTCGCAAGCACGTCTTGAGCGCTGCACCTACACAAAGTTTCAGGTGCAGCTCCGCCCCCGCATCGACAGTTTTTCAGGGGGATTCCAGAGGGATCGTTCTCAGCCGGGGTGCGATGAGGTCCGATCGTATCGCCTTGTTTCGCCCGGGGTGATCGCGTTAGCGTTCGCCACTGAATAATGCGGGTGTGCACGTCCTGTAAAAGGTTGCTTAGGGCGGACGCAAGCCAGTGTCCGGTGGACGGAGCAGCCGCCCAGGCGGTCGTGACCCTGCCAAAGGACACGCGGCTCGGCTCGTACAAGATCGACCGGATGCTCGGCGAGGGAGGGATGGGCTTCGTGTACGAAGCGACCCACGAGGTGCTGAACCGGCGCTCGGCGATCAAGATGCTCCGGCCCGAGCTCGCGACGCACGAGCAGGTCGTGACGCGGTTCCTGAACGAGGCGAAGGCCGTCAACCTGATCGATCACCAGAACATCGTCAACGTCTACGACTACGGTGATAGCCAGGACGGCAGCGTCTACTTCGTGATGGAGTTCCTCGAGGGCGAGACCCTCGATGACCTGATGCGCAGGCGGCACCCCATGCCGCTGCCGCTGCTCCTGCACGTGTTCGGCCAGATCGCCAAGGCGCTCGCCGCGGCGCACGGCAAGCAGATCGTGCACCGCGATCTCAAGCCGGCCAACGTGTATGTCGTCGCGCGCGAGGGCAATCCGCACTTCATCAAGCTGCTCGATTTCGGCATTGCGCAGCTGCGCGGCGCGGGCGCCGTGCAGGGGCTCACCATCACCGGCACGGTCATGGGCACGCCGCAGTACATGAGCCCGGAGCAGATCTCCGGCGGCGCGGTCGATGCGCGCAGCGACGTCTGGGCCATGGGGGTGATGCTGTACCGGGCGGCCACCGGGCACGCCCCGTTCAAGGGGGAGGAGTTCGCCGAGCTCGCCGACAAGATCCTGCATCACGTGCCGCCGCCGCCGGGTGACCTCGTCCCGCTCCCCGCGTCGCTCTCGAAGCTGATCACGAGCTGCCTCGAGCGCAAGCTCGAGGATCGCTGCCCGTCGATCGGCGCGGTGATCGCGGGCCTCGAGCGGGTGAAGCAGGAGTGCAAGCTCGACGACGACGCGATCCTCGCCGCCGTGCAGGCGGACTCCGGCGCGATCGGCGACGAGCTGCCGGCCGCGCGGGTCGATCCGACGCGCGATAGCCTCGCCGGGTCGCTGCCACGCTACCAGGGTGTCGGTACCAGCCTGCGCCAGCTTCCGTCGAGCGCCGCCCCCCGGCCGCGGTCACGGCTCGGGTTGTACATGGCGATCGGCGCGCTCGCCGGTGCGCTCGGCAGCGCGGCCTATGTGGTGCGCGGCCGCGGCAAGGCTCCGGCGCAACCCCGCGTGCACGAACCGCCGCCGGTGGAGGCGGGATCGGCCCCCGCGAAGGCCCGCACCCTCGAAGAGATGGTGGCCGCCGGCGACACCGCCGGCGCAGCCCTGCTCGCGAAGCAGCACCTGCGTGACGCGATCGCCACGGGGACGTTGCAGCAGCGCGGCTTCGCGGTCGACGCGGTCGCGCTCGTGCGCCAGGCGAAGGCCGCGCCGCTCCTGTACGACGCGCTCAAGGCGTCGCCCGAGGTGCGCGTCAAGGCCGCGCGCGCGCTCGGCGAGCTGGCCTTGCCCGACGCGGCGCCGAAGCTGCGCGCCGCGCTCGCCGAGTCCGGCGAGATGATCAAGGTCGAGCTCGCCGCGGAGCTCTATCGCCTCGGCGACAAGGACGCGCGGGCGATCCTCGTGCGCGCGCTCGGCGACCCGGGCATGCGGCTCACCGCGGCGGTCGCGATGGCGGAAGCCGCCGATGACGCGGGCCGGGCGGCCCTCGCCGACATCCTGGAGGCCACGCCGCAGGGCCGCGAGCTATGGCGCCGCGCGGCGGGTGGGCTCGTCAGGCTCGGCGACGCCAGCGCGCGCAAGCTGCTCGAAGGCGAGCTGGCGCAGCCGGACGCGGCGCGATCGGTCGGGGCGGCCGAGCTCCTCGCGCGCGCCGGCGACGCCAAGGCCCGGGAGCTGCTCGCGCGCGTGACGGCCGATGCCGAGTTCGCGCGGCGGGGAGATGCGTCAGTGGCGCTCGCGCGGCTCGGCGACAAGCGCGCGCTGGGCTGGGTGAGCCAGGGCTTCACGAGCCCGGACGTCGAAGAGCGCAGGTTCGCGCTCGCGATCTGCGGACTGCTCCCCGCGGACGCGGCAACGCATACCCGGACGATCGCGAAGCTCGCGACCGACGATCCGGATCTCAGTGTTCGCATGACCGCCGAGGCGGTTCTTCTCGGTCTGTGAGGATATTTCGATGAGCCAGGAGACCAAGGGTAGGACCATGATCGGGACCGTGGCGCCGATCATTCCACGATCGGTGCCGCCGGTGACCGGGCAGGTTCCCGTGCAGACCTCTGGCCCTCAGCAGCCGGCAAGCGCGCCGGGGAACTCGGCACCGCCGATGCACCCACAAGGCTCGGTGCCGCCTCCGCAAGGCTCGGTGCCGCCGGCCGCACATCCGCGACCGGTGAAGTCGACCGGCCCCCAGCAGCCGACGATCGTCCCGGCCGGCTCGATGCCGCCGATGCCCCCCGCCGGCTCGATGCCGCCCATGGCGTCCATGGCGCCGGGTGACGCGATCCCTACGATCGGCATGCGCGCGCGATCCGAATCGGCGGCCGGCGCCCTGCGCGGCGGTGATGCCGACCCATTCGTCGGCCAGGAGCTGTGCGGTTACCTGATCAAGCGCAAGCTGGCCGAAGGTGGCATGGGGGTCGTGTACGAAGGCGTGCACGGCAAGATCGGCCGGCTCGGCGCGATCAAGGTCCTGAAGCTCGAGTTCTGCCAATCGGAGGCCGTGGTCGAGCGGTTCTACCAGGAAGCCCGCGCGGTCAACTCGATCCGCCACGAGAACATCGTCGACATCTACGACTTCGGCCGCGATCCGATGGGGCGCGTGTTCTTCGTGATGGAGTACCTCGAGGGCGAGTCGCTGTCGGCGCGGATCCGCCGCGGCGCGCTGGCGTGGTCCGAGGCGTTCCCGATCCTCGAGCAGACGCTGCGCGCGCTCAAGGCGGCGCACGACAAGGGCTTCGTCCATCGCGATCTCAAGCCCGACAACATCTGGCTCAAGTACGTCGATGGCCGCGTCCAGGTGAAGCTCCTGGATTTCGGCATCGCCAAGCTCGTCGGCGCCGACAGCCCGCGAGAGAAGCTGACCCACACCGGCTCGGTGATCGGCACGCCGCACTACATGTCGCCCGAGCAGATCAACGGCTCGAAGGACATCGATCACCGCACCGATATCTACGCGCTCGGCGTGATCACGTACGAGATGTTCGTCGGGGTCACGCCGTTCGCTGGCGAGACGCTGCAGGCGGTCATGACGGGCCACCTGTTCCAGGATCCGCCCCGGCTCGCGGACATCCCGGCGAACCTGAACGTGCCCGCGCCGATCGCCGAGATCGTCGATCGGATGCTCGTGAAGGACGCGACCGGTCGCTACCAGAGCGCGACCGACGTGCTCGCCGATCTCCACGACGTGAACCGCAACCGGTGGCCGGCCAAGGCCGAGGCGCTGAGCCGGGTGTGGCCGACGCGCGCGATGACGGCCGCCAAGCCCGCCGACAAGCCCGTCGAGACGCCGACCGGGGGCCGCAAGCGCTCGATCACGATCACGATCGTGCTCTCGCTCGCCGTGGCCGGGATCGCGGGCGTCGTGATCTGGAAGTCGCAGCAGGAGCCGACCTCGGTGCCCGTCGTGACGACGCCCGTGAAGGTTCCCTCGCCCGACGTTCCGCGGCCGCCCAGGCCGGTGGCGCCCGCCGACAAGCCGCTCGACTTCGACGCGGTCCGCAAGGACGCGCAGACCACGCTGCGCGCGTCGCTCCGCGAGACCGAGCCGGCCGTGCGCGTGCAGGGCTCGGACGCGCTCGGCAGGATCAAGGATCAGCCGTCGGTCCAGGCGCTGACCGAGCTGACCGAGAAGGATCCCGACACCGAGGCGCGCGGCCACGCGGCGGATGCGCTGGGGACGATCGGCGCGGCCGCGGCCGCGCAGCTGCTGGCGAAGCTCGAGACCACCGCGCCGCCACCGCTCAAGGTCTGGTACGCGTCGGCGCTCGCCCGGCTCGGCGACACGAAGGCGGCCAAGCGCCTGCTCGACTACGCGCGCAGCAAGGATCTCGCGGTCTCGTTCAAGGCGGGCCTCACGCTCGCCGACCTCAGCCAGCCGGGCGACAAGCAGGCGATCGCGGTGCTGAAGGCGATCGCCGCGCACGAGGCCGAGCTCAACAGCGTCGCGCCGTACGCCGGGGCGCTGATCCTGACCAGGCTGGCCGCGCTGCGCGACGCGAGCTCGCGCAAGGTGCTCTACGCGCTCCTCGAGCACCAGGACGAAGGCGCCCGGCTCGCGGCCGCCGAAGGGCTCGCCAGGCTCGGCGATGACGCCGGCAAGCAGGTCCTCGCCGACGTGTTCGGCAACCAGGCCTCGCCGAACCGGCTCGTCGCGGCGGTGGCGCAGATCCCGCTCGGCAACTACGGCGGCCTCGACCTCATCACCGCGGGGCTCCGCGACAAGGATCCCGGGACCCGGCGGCTCGCGGCGCGCGCGCTCGGCGACATCGGCGAACGCAAGAGCCTCCCGGCGCTGATCGCGCTCGCCGGCGACAAGGACTGGACCGTGCGGATCTCGGCGTCGGCGGCGATCGTCGCGATCGTCGGGCTCGATCCGCAGGTGCTCGCGCAGGCCTCGGTGGACTGGACAAAGAGCGCGCTCGACTCGCAGGATCTGGCGGTGCGCAAGGCCGCCGCCGGCGTGCTCGCCGACATCCCCGTGAAGGACGCCGTGCCGCTCCTGGCGCAGGCGATCGCCGACAAGGACCCGGTCGTGCGGCTCGCGGCCTCCCGGAGCGCCGGCAAGATCAAGAGCGCCGACGCGGCGGCGAAGGTCGCCGACGCGGTGAAGACGGAGACCGATCCGGGCGTGAAGGAGCAGCAGGTCAAGGCGCTCGGCGAGATCGGCAAGATCGGCGGCGCGGCCGCGCACGATACGCTGGCCCAGATCTCCGCGGAGCCGGGCCGGATCGGCGTGATCGCGGCGGGCTCGTTGATCGCGGTCGGCGACGAGTCGGGCAAGGCCAAGCTCGAGACCGCGGTGGCCGCTCCCCAGGCAGATCTGCGGCTCGCCGCGGTGCAGGCGGCGTCGATGGCGCAAAACCCGATCGTCGTGCCGACGCTCAAGATCGGCGTCCTGGATCGCGTGTTCGACGTCCGGTTCACCGCGGCCGAGGGGCTCGCGACGTTCAACGCCGAGAAGACGGCGGCGGTGCCGGTCCTGACCGCGGCGCTCGATTCGAAGGACAACGGCGTGGTCGGCCGCGCGATGGCCGCGCTGACCAGGCTCGGCGAGAAGATCAAGGATACGGCCAGGACCCCCGCGGAGATGCTCGACTCGACGGATCCGAAGCTGCGGCTCGCGGCGGTGCCGATCGTGCGCGCGATGCCGCCGAGCCAAGCCGTGCCGCTCCTGCGCCGGCTCGTCGCGGACCAGGACCTGGACGTGCGGCACGCCGGCGTCGACGCGATCGAGGACGTCGTGACCAAGGACAAGGACCAGGCGATCAAGCTGTACAAGCCGCTGGTCGCGGACGCCGATCCGGTCGTGCGCTCGAAGGCGTCGGGCCAGCTGTCGCGGCTGGTCGAGCCGCCGCCGGCCCCGCCACCTCCCGGGACGCAAACCGGGTCCAACCCGGCGCCCGTTCCCGACGATGCCTTGCCCAAGGTCAAGCTGGCGTTCAGCGAGGTGACCGCGGCGGACGCCGAGGCCAAGCAGGCGACCGAGGCGTTCGAGGCGCTCGGTACGGATCTCACGACGACGATCGCCGCGCCCACGCACGACGACGCGACGCTCGCGCACGTCACCGAGCTGAAGAAGACCCTCGAAGACGAGCCCGGCAAGCTCGACGCGGCGGCGGCCAAGGTCGAGGCCGCCACCAGGGCCGTCGCCGACGCCGCGGGCACCAGCCCGTCGTCCGAAGCGACCAAGCTCGTCGACGACGCCAGGGGGCTCGCGCAGCATGCGCGCGACAGCGCCACGGCCGCGCGCGACAAGGCGGCCGACGCGACGAAGAAGGCCGGCGCCTACCTCGATGCCTGGACCGGCGACGTGCCGCTCCTCATCTCCGCCGCCGAAGCGGCGATCGCCGCGGGCGACTTCCCCGAGGCCCGGAAGAACCTCGACAAGGCTGCCAAGCGGGTCCGTACGTCGGGGACCAAGAACGCGAGCCTCGACTTCGTGTACGCGCAGCTCTACGACCAGATGGCCGGGCGCAACCAGGACCCGGCCGGCAAGCGCAAGCTGCTGCAGCAGGCCGAGGATGCCTACCGGCGGTTCGCGAAGACCGGCACAGGCTCGCGCGTGCAGCGCGCCAACGATCGCCTGGCGGAGATCGCCGACGAGATCAAGGATCTCGGATCACCGTGACAGGCGACCTCGGCGAACCCCACGCGCGCTTCGCCGAGCGGTTCACCCGACCAGCAGCGGAACCACGTCGTGGAGCGGCGGGAGGTCGCCCGCGTGGCGAGGGAAGTGACGCCAGCGCAGCACCCCCGCCGAGTCGACCGCGAAGGTCGCCGCGGCTTGCCAGCGATTCCCGCTTGCCCAGCGGTTGTGGATCCCGTCATCGAGCAGGCGCCTGAGCGCGGTCAGGGAGTCCGATCCTGCGAAGTGCGTGCGATCGCTCAGGCCGACGCCCCACGCCGCGTAGCGCGTCCGGTCGGGATCGGAGACGATCTGGACCCCGGGCGCCCCGCCGAACGCGTTGCACCAGCTGCGCGACGGCTCCTCGCGGCTGTGGGTCACGGCGATGAAGTCGATGGTCGGCTGCGCCGCGGCCAGCGTCGCCATCTGGCGAACCGTGGCCTCCGCGAACGGGCAGCCGACGTGGCGGAGAAAGCCAACCACCGCGGCCCGGCCCGGTCGCAGCGCGGCCAGCGCCGGCACCTTCGCCCCGAGCTCCGGCGGCGCGGCGGTCTCGAGCGCCTTCGGCTTCCGGAAGGTGTGAGGTGCGACGACGAAGTCGCGGAGGAGGTACACGATCTGCCAGCGCATGGCCGTAGCCTACGCCAGCGCGCCGGGGATGGCGCCGCTAGTTCGGCTTGATCGTGATCGTCTGGCCGGGCATGAGCGCGTCGCGGAACCAGACGATCCACGAGTCGTCGGCCACCCGCTGCGGCACGTACCATGCCCCCATCGGGTTCGCGATCGTCGCGCGCAGCGTGTCCACCGCGTGAGGGAACCGCAGCCACACCGCGAACGAGCCCGCAACGGTCCCCGTCAGCTCGACTTGATCAGTCATGAGCATCACGCCCGGCGGACTGTTGTCGCCGGCGCCGCCGTAGATCCCATCATGGAGCGAGGCGAAGATCGACGAGCCCTTGTTGATCGAGAGCGCCGACATCGCCGGCGTGTTGTACGCGGCCGCGCGCGTCAGCGTCGTCGTGCAGTCGTTGCCGCCGGGCTCGATGAACATCGCGAGGCTGTTCTTCCAGGGGAACGTGTCGAGCATCGAGTTGTCGATGGTATTGAAGCGACCGAACGCGAGCAGCGCGCCGGCGCCGTGAATCGTGGCCTGGTCCGTAGCTGGCCACGCGAACCCCACCCGGGAGCTGGCGCCCGCCATGCACGCGGTGCTCGGGCTCGTTATCTCCTGCGTATCCTTGATCGGCAGGACGGTCTGATCGGGTGTGTAGAGATTGACGAAGTGGTCCTGCGCGAAGGTCCAGTATGAGGAGACGGTGAAACCATTGATGTTCATCTCCAGTGGATCACAGTCGCACACGTCGGCGACGGGAGGCTGCGCGCTTGGCGGGTTCGGATCCGCGAGCAGATCATCGCGGATGATCCGACCGTCAGGGAACACCGTGAACGTCGTGGTGCCGCTAGGGGCGACGCTGCTGGTGTCCTTGCACGAGAACTGGCTCCCCCAGTCGAGCTTCACCTGCACGGCAGCCGGTCCGCGCAAGACGGGCACGAGCCCATTGGTCGCCGGCGTCGCGGCGCTATCCGCGCTGATCCGCAGGGTCGGCGCGATCTGGATACCGACCTCGCTCTCGGCGTGACAGCCCTGCGAGGCATGTCCCAGGACATCGACGCCGTCGATCAGCAGCTTGTCCGGCATGTGAAAGCCGGTGCCGGCGAAGTGGAGCGCAAACCCGGAGCCCACCACGGTGCTGCCGTCTTTGTCCTCGGTATACGAGACCGAGGTCTTGGGATTGTAGGGCGGGAGGTCGAAGCACCCCGTTGTGAATACCGCCGCCGCGGTCATCGCCGTCAGCGCGATCCGGCGGCTCATCGCGCCCACCCGAGCGTCAGCGCCGCGCCGCCGGGCATGATCGCGGCCGAGACCTCGACGCCCTCGCGGGGGCGAAGCACGCGCCCGAGGATGAGGCCGGTCGCGATCGTGACCGCGCCGGCCGCGTAGGCGCCGATCGCGACGCCTCGCTCGAGCTTGAACGTATCGCGAGCCGCGAAGTAGGAGTCGGGATCGGGCGCGTTCACCATCCGATCGCGCGTCCGCCACGCCAGCACATGAGACGTCGCCCCGACCGCCGCGACGACCGCACCGGCCGCCACGACATAGAGCCGCACGTGGTTCGCGCGCGCCACCGCGCGCGCCTGGGCGGCATCGCGCCGGCCCACCTCGTCGTGGCGGCGAGCCTCCTCGGCCTTGCGATCGGCCACGATCTTGTCGACGATCGGCACGAGGCGCGCGACGTCCTCGCGGGCCTCGTCGGCGACCGACCCGGTGGACACCTTCTCGAGGTAGCGCCGGAACGCCTCCAGCGCCTGCTCTGGCCGGTTCGCCCGCTCATGGCACAGCGCGATGTTGAAGATCAGGAGCGGCTCCGCGCTCAGATCGAACGCCGCCTGGTACTCCGCCAGCGCGCGGTCGTAGTCCTTGGCCTGAAAGAATGCCTGGCCCTGCCGGAAGTGCGCCGCCGCCTTCTCGCGATTAGCCGGATCGGGCTGGGCTCCCGCCGGACGAGCCCAGAGCGTGACAAACGTGACGAACACCGCGAAAGCGACCGCCCGCGCGATCACGGTGTCCTCGCGAACGGATCCACCGGATCACCCTTGTGCCGGACCGGGACCGGAACCGGCGGTGACGACGCCGGTGAGGACGGCGACGGCGACGGCGATGCCGACGGCGTGGGCGGCGACCGGTGAACCAACCGTACCAGCTTGACGGCGTGCTTCCCCCCGGTGCGAAGATCGATCTCGACGCGCTGATCGGCGAAGCCCGACTTCCTGAGCAGGTAGAGCTGCACGCCGGCCTCGCTCGGCAGCTCCTCGTGCCACGGCGTGGCGCCGACCTTGGTCTCGGACGGGAGGCGGAACACGTCGGCGCCGCGCGGTGTCGACTCGATCTCGACGGCCACGCGCGCGGGGGCCGCGGCAGGGGTGACCGGCGCGGGCGCCACGATGCCGGCGGCGGGCGGCGGCGGGGGTGGCTCGGCGATGTGGGCGATCGCGGCGGCCGGCAGCACCAGGGCGCGATCGTCACGCGCACCGCTCATGAGGGTGAAGGCCGCGACACCCGCGACGACCAGCGCCGCCGCGCCGGCGAATGGCCAGATCTTGCGTTGCGCGGGCGGACGGGCGATCTCGGCGCTGCGGAGCCCCGACCGTTCGGCCTCGGACGGGAACGCGGCCGCGCGGAGCTCGCTCGCGAAGGCGAGCGCGGTGGCAGGACGATCGGCCGCCGACTTCGCCAACGCGCGCTGGAACACGCGATTGAGCGCGGCCGGGAACCGATCGGGGAGCGCCGGCACGGCCGCGCTGCAGTGCTGCTCGCCGATCGCGGCGATCGTCGCCCCGGTGAACGGCTGCTCACCGGTCAGCGCTTCGTACGCCATCACGGCGAGGGAATACAGGTCCGATCGCGGGCCCGCGGACAGCGGATCGCACCACTGCTCCGGCGACATGTAGGGAGGTGAGCCGAGCGTCGCGTTGGCCTGGGTCAGGTTCTGGCGCCCGCTCTCCCCGAGGGGGCTGAACATCGGCTCATCGGCGTCGACCGCCACGGTCGCGTCGAGCGCCGCGGAGTCGTCGACCAGCTTCGCGATCCCGAAATCGAGCAGCTTGGGGAACACCCGCCCGGCGTACTCGATCATCATCACGTTCGACGGCTTCAGATCGCGATGCACGATCCCGTGATCGTGCGCGTCCTGCACGACCTCGGCGACGTGCTCGAAGAACGGGACGAGCATCTCGAGCGAGAGCGGCCCGTGCTTGCGCAGCCAGTGCTCGAGGGACGTCCCGTGGACCATCTCCATCGCGATCCACGCCAGGCCATCTTCCGGCTCTACCCCGAACGCGTACACGTGCGCGGCGTACGGATGCGACAGCCGCGACGCGAGCCGCGCCTCTCGCATGAAGCGCTGGAGCACGACCTCGCTCTCGCGCAGGCGCTGGTGCAGGACCTTGATGACCGCCTCGCGACCCAGGAGCGGCTGGTCGCAGCGATACACCGCGGCGAACCCGCCCTCACCGATGCTCTCGCGAAGAACGAAGTCTCCGAGCTTACGCCCGCGGAGCTCGCCGTCACTCTCCGTGAGAGCTCGCGCAAGAGACTGTTGCCCGGAGGCGTCCACGGCGCTGAGACTATCACGGAGCCGCCCGCGCTCGAGATCTCGATCCCTGCCACCTTACACAGAATCCGAGTCGCGGCCGGTGCGAGCGCACCCGTGGCCGTCCGTTCAGGCGGCGAACCGGTCATGATCCGCAATCGCTGCTTGGTTGACGCCTACACCTGGTCGTGAGCTACGAGATGTCGCGCCTCCTGTTGTGAGCCGCGCACCGACGGTGCTGCTCCTGCCCGGCTGCCGCGACGCCGACTCATCGCGGACAACCCGGGGATCGCCAGTCGACTGACAATTGATTGGCCGGTGAACGGCGATGAAGGCATAGGTAGGTGCAAAGGCGGTGAGCTGCATCACAGAGTAGAAGATGCTGCCAAGTCCGACCCCGGGCCTACAGCGCCATGACCAGATCACCCTCAGGGATGCCGGCCATGCAGCCGCCGAACCTCGCGCTCGACAGCCCGCTCCTCGCGCTCACTGTCCGGACCGAACACCAGCATCATGGCATGAGACAGGCTCCCGATGCCCAGCCGAACAGGCGCCACAAGAACCACGGGACCTCGTGGTACATCGGCGCCGTGCACTTACTCGATGAATGCTTCGCCGCGAACCGGCGCTGGGCCACGGACACGGTCGCCAAGGATCCGGAGTTCTTCCAGCGGCTCGAGAAACTGCAGGCCCCCGACCTCCTGTGGATCGGCTGCTCCGACAGCCGGCTGCCGCCCAACGAGATCATCGGCCGGGCGCCCGGCCAGCTGTTCGTCCACCGCAACGTCGCCAACCTGGTCGAGCACACCGACGTCAATTGCCTGTCGGTGCTGCAGTACGCGATCGACGTGCTGCAGGTGAAGCACGTGATCGTGTGCGGCCACTACGGCTGCGGCGGCGTGCGCGCCGCGATGGGCTCACAGCCGCTCGGGCTGATCGACAACTGGCTGCGCCACATCCGCGACGTCCACCTGTGGAACCGCGAGGAGCTGGCGGCGATCAGCGATCCGGAAGCCCGCGCCAACCGGCTGGCCGAGCTCAACGTCGAGGCGCAGGTCGCCAACGTGTGTCACACGACGATCCTGCAGGATGCCTGGCGACGCGGGCAGGCCGTCACCGTGCACGGCTGGATCTACTCGCTCAGCGACGGGCTGCTTCGCGATCTCGGCATGGTGATCGGGTCTCCCGATCAGATCCCGCCGGAGTACCGGCTGTCCTACTGATCGCCGGGGCACCTCGCTCGCCACGCGCCCCGGACGGCGATCCTTGGGATCCTAGCCTCGCTCGTCCCACAGCGTCGCGAGCCGCGCCTCGAGCTCGCCGAGCCGCAGCTCACCGCGCGCGGCCGCGGCCACCAGCGAGCTCGCGACGGGGGCTTCGACGTCGCGGCCCTTGAGGCGCGCCGGCGCCACGACGATCTCGTGCAGCGCGGCCTCGTCGCGGGGCTCGAGCAGGAGGTAGATCGCCGCCCCGATCGCGGGCGCGAGTCCAGGCAACTGCGCGACCGCGAGCATGTCCTGCGTGCGCAGCGCGGCGAGCACGCGCAAGGCCGGTGCGGGCTCGGCGAGCTTGCCGAGGATCATCGCGAACCGGCGAGCCTCGTCGCGATCGGCGATCGAGACCAGCTGCTCGAGCTGGTCGATGAACAGGACGTGGGCGGTGCAGCCGCCGCGGTGACCGGCGCGGAACTGCGCGATCACCGGCTCCGGATCGCCGGCGAGCAGCCGCTCGACCTCCGCGCGTGGAAGCTCGACGTGATCGGCCAGCGCGCCGGCAAGCGCGGCCAGCGGCCTCGGCCCGGGGGGCAGCGCCACCGGCACCCACTTGCGGGCATGTACGGCTGCTCGGCCGCGAAGCCGGCGCGATGCACGACGACGACGTTCGGGTGCCGGATCCGTGCGACGGCCCGCGCCTCGAGCAAGAACCGCCGGCGCGCCGGCGCCGAGCCGGCGCGCGCGACCAGCTTGATGGCGACCTCGCGCTCGAGCAGCGTGTCGTGCGCGCGCGGCCGATCTCGCTGTTCGTCGATCGCGGCACCGGCGAGATCACCGATCTCGAGACCTTCGAGAACGACTTCGTCGAGGGCGACGTGAAGCTCGCGGCCCACTACGCCGGCTGGCAGGCCGCCGGCGGCGGCGTGGCGTTCCCGTCCGACGTCGTGCTCACGCTGAACGGGCAGGTCTGGCACACCGAGCACCGCGACTCGGTCGCCACCGCCGTGGCGCTCGATGACGCGCAGTTCGCGTTCCCGGCCGGCGTGTCCCCGAGCTTCGTCGCCGCCGACGCCGCGCGCGGCGCACGGGACAGCGAGTTCCACGAGGCGTTCGCCGGCCTCGGGGTGCCGCTCGACGGCCTCCAGACCACGATCGACGCGCAGCAGCTGGCGCCCGGCGTGTGGCACCTGCGCGGCGGCACGCACAACTCGCTCGCCATCGAGCAAGCGGCCGGCGTCGTGATCGTCGAGGCGCCGCTCTACGAAGCGCGCGCGCAGGCGATCTACGCCTGGGTCGCGGCCAACATCCCCGGCAAGCCGATCACCCACGTCATCGCGACCCATCACCACCGCGATCACGCCGGCGGCCTGCGCACCTTCGTGGCGCGGGGCGCGAAGGTGGTCGTCGGCGAGTCGGTGCGCCGGTTCTTCGGCAGCGCGTTCCGGGCCCCGCACACGATCGAACCCGATGAGCTGAGCACGGCGCCGCGCCACGCGACGATCCTCAGCGTGCCGGCGGACGGTGAGCTCACGCTGGCCGATGCGACGCGGCCGGTGCGCGTCCTGGCGCTCGATTCGAGCCACGCGGCTGACATGGTCGTCGCGTACACGCCGAACCAGCGCGTGCTGTTCGTCAGCGACCTGTTCAGCCCCGGCCTGCCGCCCAATCCGGCCGAGGCCGGCGAGGTCCGCGATGCGGTGCAAGCCCACGACCTTGCCATCGACGCGATCGCCGGCGGCCACGGCGGCGTGGGCACGCGCGCCGACCTCGATGCCGCGGCCGGCTTCTAGGACGGGGCCGGCACCTACGGCTCGTCGCTCGTGAGGCGCACGAGCCCGCGACGATGCGCCGTGGCGGCGCGCGAGCGGATCACGGCGCGCGCGATCAGGGCGGCGACGCTGGCGCCGGTGAGGGCGAGGTTGGTCGGAAGGCTCACGGCCACGAGCGACAGCACGCTGCTGAGGCCCAGGCCGCCGACGAGCATCATGGTGAGCGTCGGGGCGAGCTCACCGCGCGTGGCCTTGGCCTTGCGGCGGGTCACCGCGAAGGTCACCACGCCGGCGGCGACGAGCGGGAGGCTGACGACCGTGAGCGCGAGCTCGACCGCGCGCGCGGCGCCGATCGTCGACGGGTGCGGCGAGACGAACGTCGCCCAGAGGCCCTCGGTGGGCTCGGGCTGCGCGAGCGCTGCATCGGTGAGGATCAGCGCGTGGATCTCGGCCGGCGACAGGGCCTTGCCCGCGAGGCCCGGGGCGACCCCGGCGCGGCGAGCGTTGCAGTGCGGACAGACCACCGCCACGGCGTTCATCGGCTTCTGGCACGCCGGACACGGCAGGATCGCCATCCCCAGACGTTACGCGATCGCGGCGCGGCCGGCACGGAACGGCTCCGAGAACCAGCCGGCGCCGGCCACCGTCGTCGGGCCGAGCGCCTTGCCCGCCGGCACTATTTTGCCCAAACGCGGTCACGGCGCGGCGGTGACGCGGTACAGCTCCCGATATGGACTTTAGGCTCGACGATGAGCAGGAGATGATCGTCCAGACGATCCGCCGGTTCGCCGATCGCGACCTGCGCGGCTGGGCCGCCGACGCCGATCGAGCCGGCGCGCCCCCGGAGCGCCTGCACGCCATGGCCGCCGAGCTGGGGTTCTTCCTCGACGCCGTCCCGGCCGCCAGCGGCGGCGCGCTCGACGGCGCGTACGCCCACACCACGCGCGCGCTGCGCGGCTTCGAGCTCGGCCGCGGCTGCGCCGGGATGGCGGCGCTGCTCGAGACCAACGTCGAGCCCGCCCTCGCGGCCCTGGCCTGGGGCCAGCCCGCCGCGAAGCAAGCCCTGTTCGGCTCGCTCGCCGCCGGCGGCCTCGCGACCTTCGCGCACGACAGCCGCGGCCTGCTTGAGATCGAGATCGAGCACACCGGCGGCGGGCTGCGGATCTCGGGCAAGCTGGGGCCGACCCCGGCGCTCGCCACGGCGAGCCACGTACTGGTCGCGGCCGGTGACGTGCTGTTCCTGGTCGCGACCGAGGGCCTCGCGCGCCAGCCGATCACGCCGTCGGGTTGGCGCGTCGCGCAGTGGGCGACCGCGACGCTCGACAGGCACGCCGTCCCGGCCGACTTCGTGCTCGCGCGCGGCGAACCCGGACGAACCGCGATCGCCGCCGTGCTGTCGTGGATCCGGACCTCGCTCGCGGCCCGCGCGGCCGGCGTCGCGACCGGGGCCATGGAATACGCCCATGCCTACGCCCGCGATCGCGTGCAGTTCGGCCAGCCGATCAGCACGTTCGAGTCGCTGATCCGGCTGCGCGACGACGCGCTGACCGGCGCCGCCTCGGCGCGGCTGATGGCGCTGTACGCGGCCTGGGCGATCGATACCGCGGCGCCCGACGCCGCCGACGCCGCGAGCCGCGCGCGCGTCCACGCCGGTGACGTCGTCGCCCGCGCCACCGTCGATGCCCTGCAGATCTTCGGCGGCTACGGGTTCGTCAACGATTACCCCGCCGAGAAGCTGATGCGCGACGCGCGGGCCTTCGAGGCGCTGTACGGCGACGAGCGGCTCGGTCGCGTGCTCGCGGCCAAGGCTCAGGCCAAGGCCAGGTAGGCCAGACAGGAGACCACCATGGACATCTTCCACGAAAACCCCATGCTCCAGGGCCTGCGCCAGATGCTCGGCGCGTTCGCCAGGCAGATGATCCGGCCGATCGCGATCAAGCACGACCAGGAAGAGTCGATGCCGTGGGACCTGATGAAGGCCGCCCAGAGCGTCGGCATGACCCAGACCGCCGTGCTCGACGGCCGCAAGCGGCTGACCGGCATCGACGAGGACCCCGACCCAAAGAAGCCCAGGAGCCAGGCGCGGATCGGCGTCGCCGCGTCCGAGGAGCTCGGCTGGGGCTGTCCCGGCATCGCCCTCGCGCTCGGCGGCTCCGGCCTCGCGGCCGCCCCGATCGTGCGGATGGGCAACGACGAGCAGAAGGAGGAGTTTCGCCGGCTGCTCCAGGGCAGCGACGCGCAGGGCCACATCAAGATCGCCGCGATGGCGCTCTCGGAGCCCGCCACCGGCTCGGACATCTCGGGCCTTTCGACCGCGGCGCGCCGCGACGGCAACTACTGGATCATCCGCGGCAGCAAGCAATGGATCACCAACGGCCAGTCGGCCTCGGCCTACGTCGTGTGGGCGCAGACCGAGCCGGCCGCCGGACGTGCCGGCGTGCGCGGCTTCCTCGTCGCGCGCGAGACGCCCGGCCTCATCCCCGGCAAGAAAGAGACCAAGCTCGGCATCCGCGCCTCGGAGACCGCGCAGGTCCACTTCGAGGATGTCCGCGTCCACCAGGACATGATGCTCGGCGGCGCCCACAGCGGCGACGGACCGGCCGGCGGCCTCGCCGACACCAAGAAGATGCTCGACGCCACCCGCCCGGCCGTCGGCGCGCAGGCCGTCGGCATCGCCCGCGCTGCCTACGAGTACCTGCTCGACCGCGTCCGCGGCGGTACCCTCCACGGCACGCCGATGGCGAGTCACCAGCACATCATGTTCGAGCTCGCCGAGATGCACATGGAGATCTCGGCGTCGCGCCTGCTCGTCCACCGCGCCGCCTGGATGGCCGATCACCACCTCGACAACGTCGCCGAGGCCTCGGCCGCCAAGGCCCACGGCGCGCGCACGGCCCAGTACGTCACCAACCGCGCCATGGTCCTCCTCGGCGAGGAAGCCCTCGAGCCCGGCCACCCCGTCGAGAAGGCGTACCGCGACGCCAAGATCTACGACATCTTCGAGGGCACCGGTCAGATCCAGCGCCGCATCATCTCCCGGGCGCTCACCGGCCAGAACCCGACGTAGGCTGCGCGGCTCCGGTGTCGATTGTCGTGGTGGCGTCGAATTGACGCGATCGCTGGCCTGCGGGACGATGCTCGCGTGAGCGATGACTTCGTGGAGGCCCTGCACATCGAGAACTTCGGGTGCGTGCGGGATGCGCAGCTCGAGCTCACGCGGCTGCACGCGCTGATCGGGCCCAACGACAGCGGAAAGAGCACAGTTCTTGGCGCACTTCGAACTGCAGGCGAACTGATCAGGATCGGCCAGAACGAGCTCGTTCAAGATAAGCGCCTCGACCTGCGAGGAGTTGCCGGAACCAAGATCACGATGTCGTGGGACACGACGGAATGTGCCTGCTACTGGAGCCAAGGCTATTGGAGGCTCCGCGACGGTCGGGGATACGATCAGCTCCTGCTGGACCCACCCGCCGCCGTCATCGCGACCCCTGCGCGGGGTGCGACGCTGGTCCGCTGGGATCCCGACGCGATCCGCCGGCCATGCGAGCTGATCCCCGAAGGCCGCCCCCTCAGCGTCGGTGAGAAGGGCGAAAGGCTACCGGCGATTTACGAGGCGATCTTGTCGCGCGACCGGGCCGCGTTCGATGAGATCGAAGCCGGTGTCCGGCGTCACTTCCCGACGGTCAAAGGGATCTGGCTTCCGACCTCGAGGGACTCCCAGAAGGCGCTCGGCGTGATCTTGAACGACGGCACCAAGGTTCACGCTGAGGTGATGAGCGAGGGACTTCTGTACTGGCTGGCATTTGCCGTGTTGCCGCACGTCGATCCGACGGCGATCCTCTTGATCGAGGAACCGGAGAATGGCCTCCATCCGTCACGGATCTCCGAGGTGATGAAGGTGCTGCGCGCGGTGTCGAGCCATATGCAGGTCATCCTGGCGACCCACAGCCCGCTCGTCATCAATGAGCTTCAGCCCGAAGAGGTCACGATCTTGACGCGCGATGACAAAACCGGAACACGCGCAACCCGGATGGATCGGACAACCCACTTTCAGCAGCGCCAGCAGGTCTATGCGCTCGGCGAGCTCTGGCTGAGCTTCGCCGATGGGACCTCCGAGACTGCGCTGGTCCCCGATGGCGATGCGAGCAAGCCACCAGGCTGATCCACCATGCTGAAGGTGTTCCTGGGCGGTGAAGGCAACAACGACATCGGGACACGCTGGCAGCGCCCGATGGGCGACCAGTCCGGCGTCGCCGAAGCGCTGCTGCGCAGAGTCCGCCCGAGCGGCTGGCACGTTGCCGGCGCACGATCGTGGCAGTCGATTCGAAAGTATCAGGCCGGCGCCGCCAGGAAGCGCGCGGATCATGCCGATGCTCACAACGTCCTCGGACTCGTGCTCCACGCTTACGAGGACGCCTGCGAGATGCTCGCATTCGTCCGCGACGGTGACGGTGATGAGCTTCGCGAGCAAGTGATTGGCCGAGTGCTGGAGACGCTCGCCACGTTCGGCTTCGCCGAGGAATTTCACTACGAGCTGGCGGTCGTTGGAGGGGTCGCCAGGCCCAAGCTCGAAGGCTGGATCCTGTGGCTCCTCGGCGTCACCGGCACAGATGCCATGACACCGGCGCGCGTCGATCGCGAGCTCGAAACCACCGAGATCGAAGCCAAGTCGACAGTGCAGTATGTGGCTGTCGCCGAGTCCCGCGCCCTGCCGGCGGGACATGGCTCGTTACCGGAGTGGTTGGCTCATGCGAAGGCCACGTTCGGCCGGTTGATCGACGGCGAGCGCCCTCGCTGAGCCGCGTGGCGCCGTGCAAGGCGGATCCGAAGCTCCTCCGCGTCGCGCTGCCCAGGGCATGTCGTGTGCACGCTTGTTTGGGTAGCGGGTGCGCTCATGCGCCCGAAAAAACAGGAGCAAAGCCATGCAACGAACGGTAGAGCGTATGCTTCGTACGAGCCCCGAGCCACCGTTCGCGCCGGCGGATCCACTGAGTGCGTGCATCCACGCCTGTGTCGAATGCGCCCAGGCGTGCACGGCGTGTGCCGATGCATGTGTCGCAGAGCATGAGCGGATGCTGGATGCCTGCATCCGGCTCAACCTCGACTGCGCGGATATCTGCGCCGCCTCGTCGCGCATCCTGAGCCGCCAGCTCGACCCCGATCCCGGCGTGATCAGCATGACCCTGCAGCTGTGCGCGGCCGTCTGCGACGCCTGCGCCTATGAGTGCAGCCAGCACGGGGCGATGCATACGCACTGCGACGTCTGCGCCGCGGCCTGCCGGCGATGCCAGGACGCCTGCCGCGCGCTCCTCGCGACCACGGTCAAGCCGCGCCGGTTCCATCACTGACAGTCCGCCTTCATCCAACAGTCCGTCTTCGTCATCCAACAGTCCGTCTTCGTCATCCAACAGTCCGTCTTCGTCCAACAGTCCGTCTTCGTCAGTCCGTTGTTCGGCAGTCACCATCGTCCCGCGAAGACGTCAACGCGCCGCGCAGCGACGCGGGCTGGGTCAGGCGCGAGATAAATTGCACGGCCGGGTGGTCGTGCGCCGGCCGGTCGTGGAGATGGCACGGACCGTGGATCGCAATACGGCCGTCGACGGACGAGCGACGGGCCTAGACCCGCGGCGCAAGCAAGCGTGTACGCGGTCTCTCGAGCGGCCGCTCCGAGGACTCGTAGCGGCCCAGACCGCGGCGCAAGCAAGCGTGTGCGCGATCTGCGCGCAGGATAGAACGCGAACGACTTCGTAGCGGGCGAAGCGAGCGGCGAAGCGAGCGGCGAAGCGAGCAGCCACGGCGCCGGGGCACGTACGAAGACTCGACAGCACCGCCCATCTGTGCGTAACTCTTGGGGGAGTGTCCGTAGCGCTCGGCATTGACCTGGGGACGACCAACTCGGTCGCGGCCATCGCGACGCCGACCGGGGTCGAGTTCGTCCTCGGCGGGCGCAGCGAGCGGGTCCATCCGTCGGTGGTCGCGTTCCCCGCGAGCGGCGGGGTAGTGGTCGGCGCGGAGGCCAAGCGCTACCGGCTGAGCGAGCCGAGCCACGTGATCCACTCCGCCAAGCGGTTCATCGGCCAGAACATGCGGGCACCGCTGGTCCAGCTCGCGCTGACCGGCGTGCACTATCAGGTGACCGAGGGGTCGAACCAGCAGCCGATCGTCGTCGTACGCGACCGCCGGATGACGATCCCCGAGATCTCGTCGCACGTCCTAGTCCATCTGCGGCGCACCGCGGAGCGCCAGCTCGGCACCGCGGTCCAGCACGCGGTGATCACGGTCCCCGCCAACTTCACCGATGGCCAGCGCCAGGCGACGCGCGAAGCCGGCCGGCTCGCCGGCCTCGAGGTGCTGCGCCTGATCAACGAGCCCACCGCCGCGGCGCTCGCGTACGGGTTCGGCAAGCACCGCGATCAGGTGATCGCCGTGTTCGATTTCGGAGGTGGAACGTTCGACGTCTCGATCCTCCAGCTCAAGGGCGAGGTGTTCGAGGTGCTCGCCTCCGAAGGCGACTTCTTCCTCGGGGGCGACGATCTCGATCGCGCGCTCGCCGACACCCTCGCGACCGACTGCGCGCACGTGCTGGGGATCGATCCGCGCCCGAATGCCGCCCTGATGATGAAGCTGATGATGGGCGCCGAGGCGATCAAGATGCACCTGTCGGACAACGAGGCCGCCGAGGGTGAGATCGAGGGGCTCGATCTGCCGGACGGCAGCGTCGGCCAGCTGCCGTTCGCGCTGACCCGCGGCCAGTTCGAGGAGCTGATCGCCGCTTACGTGCAGCGTACGATGGACGTGACCCGCCAGGTCCTGGCCACCGCCGGCATCGAGCCGCACATGGTCAGCGACGTCCTGTGCGTCGGCGGCTCGACGCGGATCCCGATGGTCCGCCGCCGGCTGGCCGAGATCTTCGGCAAAGAGCCCGACATCGCGATCAACCCCGACGAGGTCGTCGCCCAGGGCGCTGCCATCCAGGCCGGCAGCCTGACCGGCAACCTGTCGTCGGGGACCGGCATCGGGGCGCGCGACGCCGTGGCGACCCCCGACCACTCGCCGTTGCCCGGCGGGGGCATCACGCTCCCGGTGACCGCCGCGAAGCGCCCGGTGCTGATGGACGTGAACCCGGCGACGCTCGCGATCCACACCGTCGGCGACTTCACCGAGCGGCTGCTCGACAAGAACGCGCCGATCCCGATCGAGCGGACGCGGGTGTTCACGACCTCGCGCGACAACCAGACCCGCGTCGAGATCGAGTGCTGCCGCGGCGAGTCGCGCCGCTACAGCGAGAACGAGCCGCTCGGCACCTTGCTGCTCGACGGGCTCATCCCCAGGCCGCGCGGCGACCTCAAGATCGAGGTCCATTTCCGGGTCGATACCGACGGCATCCTCCACGTCCGCGCGAGCGATCAGAAGTCGGGCAAGCGCCAGGAGGTACGCCTCCACGTGTTCGGCGCCCCGGGGAATGAACCATGAGCGCGCGCACCGACGTCCTCTTGTGGGCCCAGCGCGTGATCGCGCGCAAGGCCGCCACGGCGCACCAGATCCTCGAGATCGCGGCCGGCGCCGGGCTCGACGCCGCCCAGGAGGCGCTCCACAAGATCGCCCGGATCGCTCACCCCGATCTGCACCGCACCGGCCTCACTCCGGCCGAGCTCGAGCTGGTGACGACCGCCTACGCGCGGGCCGCCGCCGCGTACCAGGAGATCCGCAGCCAGACGCTCGGGAGCGGGCGAATGCGCCCCATCCAGGGACCGAGCCAGGGCCCGATCCAGGCGCCGAGCCAGGCGCCAGGCAAGCGGCGGGGATCGAACCCCGCGCTGGTGCCCCCACCGGTCACCCCGGGCTCGCCATCGCCCGACATGACCCCGTCGCCGGCCGGCGATCCGCCGATCAACCCGGCCCATGCGATGACGCCCAAGGCGCTGCTCTACTACCGCAAGGCCGAGCTGGGGCTTCGGCGCGGCGATCTCACCGGCGCGGTGCTCCAGCTCAAGATGGCGATCGCCAGCGATCCGCAGTCACAATTCTTGCGCAGCGCGCTCGCCGAGGTCGAATCGGAAGTCGGCAAAAAGCCTTAGCCATCGTGCGGCTTGCCACTCGGCAGGCCTGGCGCCGCAACTGGTCCGGCCTGTGTGAAAACTGAGTTCGACCTCACTGCCGATTCCCGCGGCGAAAAACCCTCGGTAAGGTGCGCGTCATGGCCTCCCGGACAACGACCAGGACATCGATCACCGGGCACGGGGTGTGGCATCCCGAGACCGTCCTCGGGAACGACGAGCTGTGCGCGGCGTTCAACGAGTTTGTCCGCCGCGACAATGCCAGGAACGCGACGCTTATCGCCGCCGGCAAGCAGGAGCCGCTCAAGGAATCGACGCCCGACTGGATCGTCAAGGCGTCGGGCATCCACCGGCGCTACGTCGAGGACAAGACCGGCCTCATCGATCCCGAGCGGATGTGCCCGAACATCGCCGATCGCTCCGAGGACCAGCTCAGCATCCAGGCCGAGTACGCGCTCCACGCGGGCCGCCGTGCGCTCGCGGCCGCCGAGCGTGCCCCGGAGGACGTCGATCTCGTCGTGCTCGCCGCATCGAACCTGCAGCGGATGTACCCCGCGATCGCCATCGAGGTGCAGAACGCGCTCGGCGCGCATGGCCACGGGTTCGACATGCTGCTCGGCTGCTCGGCGGCCACGGGCGCGACCCAGCTCGCCTCGCAATCCGTCCAGCTCGGCCAGGCGCAGTGCGCGCTCGTCGTGATCCCCGAGCTCACGACCGGCCACATGAACTGGCGTGAGCGCGACAGCCACTTCATCTTCGGGGATGCGTCGGTCGCGCTCGTCGTCGAGCCGACCGAGCGGGCCAGGCCGGGCTCCTGGGAGATCCTGTCGACGCGGATGGTGTCGAAGTGGTCGAGCAACATCCGCAACAACGGGGGCTACCTCAATCGCTGCGATCCACGCACCGAGCACGACGTCGACAAGCTGTTCCACCAGAACGGCCGCCGCGTGTTCAAGGACGTCGTGCCGCTCGCGGAGAAGTTCATCTCCGATCACATCGCCGCGCACGACCTCGCGCCGTCCCAGGTCGCGCGCTACTGGCTCCACCAGGCAAACCAGAACATGAACGAGCTGATCGCCAAGCGCATCCTCGGCCGCGAGGCCACGCGCGAGGAGGCGCCGATCATCCTCGACGAGTTCGGCAACACCGCGTCGGCCGGCTCGCTGATCGCGTTCTCGAAGTACAACACGGACCTGCCCGCCGGCAGCTACGGCATGATGGCGTCGTTCGGCGCCGGCTACTCGCTCGGCTCGCTGCTCCTGCAGCGACAGTGACTGCGACTGCCGCAGCGACACGCCAATCGCCGAGAGGCGCCCGAGTGAGCCGGGGTCGATCCGGGGCGCGCCGCGGCTGATCGTGCCCCCTGCGGAGCCTGGCCTGCGACGCTGCCCGAGGCAAACCGGGTTTGCGTGACGCTCACGCCGGCGTGAGGACCCGCCTCGACCAGGGCCGCAGGTCCCGCGGCATCGGTGTTGCTACAGTGCGACCACGGCCCACAGGTCCACGGAGCTCACCCCATGCTTTCGATCACCGGCCTCTCCCACAGCTACGACAGCCACACCCGAGCGCTCGATCGCGTGACGCTCGAGATCCCGCCCGGCATGTTCGGGTTACTCGGCCCCAACGGTGCTGGCAAGTCGACGCTGATGCGGTGCATCGCGACGCTGCAGATCCCGACGGCCGGGGCGATCAGCTTCGACGGCGTCGACGTGCTCGCGCAGCCGGAGCGCCTGCGCGCCCAGCTGGGCTACCTGCCCCAGGATTTCGGGGTCTACCCGCGGGTCTCGGCCTACGAGATGCTCGACCACCTGGCCGTGCTCAAGGGCGTGGCGACGCGCGGCGAGCGGCGCGAGACCGTCGAGGCGCTCCTGCACCAGGCCAACCTCTGGGACGTGCGCAAGCGATCGATCGCGGGGTTCTCCGGCGGCATGCGGCAGCGGTTCGGCATCGCGCAGGCGCTGATCGGCCACCCCAGGCTCCTCATCGTCGACGAGCCCACCGCGGGGCTCGACCCCGAGGAGCGCAACCGGTTCAATAACCTCCTGTCCGAGGTCGGCGAGAACCGGGTCGTCATCCTGTCGACCCATATCGTCGACGACGTCACCGACCTGTGCCCGCGCGTGGGCCTCATGGTGGGCGGGCGCATCGTCGCGGACGACTCCCCCGCGGCGCTGATCGGCTCGCTCGCCGGCCGGGTGTGGGCCCGCACGATCGACAAGGCCGAGCTGCCGGCCTACCGCAAGCAGTTCGACCTCATCGCCACGCGGCTGCGCGGGGGGAGCACGCAGATCCACGTGCTGGCCGATGCGGCGCCCGATGCGTCGTTCGAGCCCGTGGCCAGCAACCTCGAAGATGTCTATTTCGCCACGCTGCACCAGCAGCGCAAGGCCGCCGAGGCGGCATGAAGGGCGCCATGTTGCGAAGCATCATCGCCTTTGAATGGCGCTACCAGGTCAGGAGCCCGGTGTTCTGGGTCGGCTGCCTGTTGTTCTTTCTGTTCACCTTCGGCTCGGTCACGGTGGACGGCATCCAGATCGGCAGTCGCGGCAACGTCTTCATCAATGCTCCGTTCGCCATCCTGCAGACCCAGGCGATCATGAGCCTGTTCTCGATCTTCGTGATCGTGGCGATGGTCGCCAACGTCGTGATCCGCGACGACGAGACCGGCTTCGCGCCGATCCTGCGCGCCACGCAGGTCGGCAAGTTCAGCTACCTCGTCGGTCGCTTCCTCGGCGCGACCGCCGCCGCGCTCGGCGTCCTGGCCATGATGCCGCTGGGCATCGCCATCGGGTCGCAGATGCCGTGGCTCGACCCCGACAAGATCGGCCCGTTCCACCTGGGCCACTACCTGTATTCGCTGTTCGCGTTCGGGCTCCCCACCTTGCTCATCATCTCCGCCGGCTACTTCGCGCTGGCCACGGCCACGCGCTCGATGATGTGGACGTACATCGGCGCGGTGGCCACGCTGGTCTCGTACATCGTGATGCGCGTCCTGTTCCGCGATCCGGCGTTCGACACCGCCGCGGCGCTGACCGATCCGTTCGGCCTCTCGGCGCTCAGCATCGTCACCAAGTACTGGACCGCCGCCGAGCGCAACACGATGTTGCCGCCGATGTCGGGCCTCTTGCTCGCCAACCGGGTGCTGTGGTCGGCGGTCGCGCTCGCCGTGTTCGGCATCGCCTATCGCCGGTTCCGGTTCGCCGCGCGCAGCGCTCCGGCCGGCGCTGGCCGCCGCGCCCACCCGAAGGCCCCCGTCGCGGAGCCACCCACCGCGGCCACCGCGAGCACGCCGTTGCCGGCACCGCGCGCGGATCTCGCCACCCGCTGGGCGCAGCTATGGCGCCTGACCCGGTTCGACATGGCGTTCGTGTTCCGCAGCCCGGCGTTCTTCGTGCTGCTCAGCATCGGCGTCGTCAACTCCATCGCTTCGCTCTGGTTCATCGGGCGCCTGTACGGCAGCGGGTCGCATCCGGCGACGCGCCTGATGGTGCAGGCATTGAACGGCTCGTTCACGGTGATGCCGATCATCATCGCGGTGTTCTATGCCGGCGAGCTGGTCTGGCGCGACCGCGATCGCCGCATGCACGAGATCGTCGATGCGACCGCGGCGCCCAGCTGGGCCCACCTGGTGCCCAAGATCGTCGCCGTCACGCTGGTCCTGGGCGCGACATCACTCGTCGCCGTCGCCACCGGCATGCTGGTCCAGCTGCTCAAGGGCTATACCAACTTCGAGATCGGTGCCTATCTCTTGTGGTTCGCGTTGCCCACCTTGGTGACCGCCGTGCAGCTCGCCGTGCTGTCGGTGTTCGTGCAGGTGCTGGTGCCGCAGAAGTTCCTCGGATGGGGCGTGATGCTGGTCTACATCGTGGCCACCGTGGCGCTCGGCACCGCGGGCTTCGAACACAACCTCTACAACTATGCCGGCACCTCGCCGGTCCCGCTGTCGGACATGAACGGCATGGGCCGGTTCTGGATCGGCCAGACCTGGTTCCAGCTGTACTGGACCGCGTTCGCGCTGATGCTCAGCGTGCTGGCCTATGCGCTCTGGGCGCGCGGCACGACGATCGCGCTGCGCCCGCGCCTGAAGCGGCTGCGCGCTCGCCTTCACGGCGGGACCCTGGCGCTGTTCGGCGCGGCCCTGGTCGCGTGGCTCGGCTGCGGCGTCTTCATCTATTACAACACCAACATCCTCAATCGCTATGTCCCGGCGCAGGACCGCGATGCCCGGCTGGCGAACTTCGAGAAGCAGTTTCTCCAGTACGAGACGCTGCCGCAGCCGCGGATCACGACCGTCACGCTCGACGTGCAGCTCTATCCACGCGAGGCGCGCGCCGTGACCACGGGCAGCTACCAGATCCAGAACCGCACGGACGCGCCGATCACGACGCTCCACCTCACCTATCCGGAGCGCGCGGAGCTCGATCGCTTCGAGCTCGCCGGCGCGACCCTGGAGAAGGCGTGGCCCGAGTACCACTATCGGATCTACAAGCTCGACCCCGCGATGCAGCCGGGCGAGACCCGGAAGCTCGGATTTGCCACCACGCTGGCCGAGCGCGGGTTTCCCAACAGCGCGCCCCTGACGCGCATCGTGGCCAATGGCAGCTTCATCGACAACAGCGAGATCAGCCCCATCATCGGCATCTCGCGCGATGGCTTGCTCAAAGATCGCGCCAAGCGCCGCAAGTTCGGCCTGCCGCCGGACCTCCGCCCGCCGGCGCTCGAGGATGACCGCGGCCGCACGCGCAACCCGTTTCGCGCCGACAGCGACTGGGTCGACGCCGACATCACCGTCACCACCGACGCCGACCAGACCCCGATCGCCCCCGGCTACACGGTCAGCGAGACCACGGCCAGCGGCCGCCGCACCGTGCACTTCAAATCGGACGCGCCGATCAACCACTTCTTCTCGATCCAGTCGGCGCGCTACGACGTGCGCCGCGATCGCTGGAAGGACGTCGACCTCGCCGTGTACTTCCACCCGGGGCACGACTACAACGTCGGCCGCATGCTGGAGGCCATGAAGCTCTCGCTGGAGGTGTTCAGCGAGCAGTTCTCGCCCTACCAGTTCCGGCAGGCGCGGATCCTCGAGTTCCCGTCCTACGCCGACTTCGCGCAGTCGTTCGCCAACACCATCCCTTACAGCGAGAACATCGGCTTCCTGTCGCAGCTCGGCGAGAAGGATAAGATCGACGTCGCCACCTACATCACCGCGCACGAGATTGCCCACCAGTGGTGGGGCCACCAGCTGGTCCCGGGCAACCAGCAAGGCGCGACGATGCTGGTCGAGAGCTTCGCGCAGTACTCGGCCTTGCTGGTGATGGAGCGCAAGTATGGCCCCGAGCAGATCCGCCGGTTCCTCAAGTACGAGCTCGACCGCTATCTGCGCAGCCGCGGCGGTGAGGTCGTCGAAGAACTGCCGCTCGACCGCGTCGAGAACCAACCGTACATCCACTATCAGAAGGGGTCGCTGGTGATGTACTGGCTCAAGGAGGTCGTCGGCGAGGCCACCGTCAACCGCGCGATGGCCGCGCTGCTCAAGCAGTACGCCTTCAAGGCCGCGCCCTACCCCAACACCCTCGACTTCCTGCGCCTCCTGCGCGCCGAGGCCGGCCCCGCCCACGATGCCCTGATCACCGACCTGTTCGAGAAGATCACCCTGGTCGATGCCAGGACCACCCGCGCCACCGCGGTCAAGCGCTCCGACGGCACGTACGAGGTCACCCTCGAGATCGCCGCCAAGAAGCTCTACGCCGATGGCAAGGGCGTGGAGACCCAGGCGCCGCTCGACGAGCCGTTCGACATCGGCGTGTTCACGGCCGAGCCGGGTACATCCGGCTTCACCGCCGCCTCGGTCCTCTACCTGCAGCGCCAGCCCATCAAGTCCGGCACGCAGAGCGTGACCGTCGTCGTCGACAAGCTCCCGACCCACGCGGGCGTCGATCCGTACAACAAGCGCATCGACCGCAACTCCGACGACAACCTCAAGGCGGTCGAGCTCAAGCAGCCGACCCGGTGACCTGACATCCTGGCCTGCGTCACTGGTGCCGCCACCGCCGCGGCGCGCGGTCTCGTCGAGCGAGCCGCCGGGGGCGCGGGACCGAGAGCCGCTTGTCGACCCGGCGCGAGCGAGCGTGGCGCTCTTCTTCGATTACCGGGAGGAAGTCCACCTGCCAAATGCGCCATCATCCGCTCAGCGCGCGCTGCTGGTGCGCCATGGTCACAGCTCCGACCGAGGCGACCAGCTGCGGTTCGTCGAAGCGGTGCTGTCGATCGGCGAGCAGATCATGGTGGCTGGCGCCGGCCTCCGCCGGCCCGACCTTGCATCGTTCATGGAATCGGATTATCGCAGCGCGCCGCCGGCGCGGCTCCAGCTCGCGGCCAGCGACGCGGCCCCGCTGTTGATCAGCAGCCGGTACCTCCGGTAACGAGCGCGACGATCACCGTCGGGTGGGCCTGACGCCGCTCGACAACAGGAGGCGGCGAGCGGTGGGGGGAGCGGGGCGAGGACATCGAACTCGGCGACTGCGGGGGCGGCCTTGGCGGCGGGGGGGGGCGAACAGCGGGGCGAGGATGTCGAGTTCGGCGATCCGGGCTGGCTGCGACCCAAATCCCATCGTCGATATGCCGGATCTGGTAGCTTCTCGGCCTCATGACCAAGACCACCAAGACGCCTGCTACGTCGGACCTCGACCCCGCAACGATCACCTATCTGAAAATTCTCGTCGCGCAGCGCAAGCGCTCCGCTCGTACACTCCTCAAGCGCCGCCGCAAGAAGTCCCACCAGTAGCGGGTCGAGCGTCTGGGGTGCACGGAGGACAAGATCCGCGGGCTGATCGAGCTCAGAAGGCCCCGGCCGGCGACGCGTCGGTCGACGTGCCGGCCATCGACGCGCCGATGCCGCCGATGCCGCCGATCGGGATCGACTGTCAGACGCCGACCTTACCACGGCGGCGTTCTGGAGCGCAGCGCAGGGGCGGCCGGTGGCAGAGGTCGAGGGCGCCTCCGCGACGCTCGCGCCTCGACATCGACGTGCCGGCGATCCGGGTGTGGGGCGACGAGGACCGTCGCATCGGCCGGTTCGAGAGCGGGCAGGGCACACTGCGCCATCCTCGGGGCATCGCCGACCTGTGCAAATTCCGTGGCCCAAGCAAGCTGCGCGTATGAGGGGTCGGCGACCTCGATCGCGGGCGAACTCGGCGCAGAAACCGGGGGGGCGCCGGCCACGCCAAGGCGGCTTGACTTGCTGATTAACTGAATTTGAACCGGCCGCACTCGGTGGTGTCGACGTGGTGGCTGGCGGCGAGTTGCTTGGCCGCGGCGTCGCCGGCACAGCCGGCCTCGGCGCAAGCTTCGTAGTCGTGGGCGGCGCACAGATCGCGCGGCGGGACGGGCTTGCGATCGGGCGCGAAGGCGCACGCATAGGCGTCGTGGGCATCGCACGCGGCCTGGAGCAGGCGGGTGGCCTCGACGGCTCTGTCCGTCATCATGCCGTGGCGCGCGCGGTACACGATGTCGCCGCATGCCTCCGCGATACCGACCCGGCACAGCTGGAGATCCCGTGCGCCTGGGCGGGGGCCAGACGACGGTGATCATCTTGTCCGTGACCCGTACGGGCTGGTCGGCGCGGCCATCGGCGACTCAGGTGCGTGGGGCGTTCGTGATACCTGCATCGAGGATCTGACGGCCGGGCAGCTCCGGAAGCCACTGGTCGGCGCCGGTTGTGTTTGATCCGTGGTCCGCGGGCTTGTATCGAATTCATTCTGCGCGCGTCGAGTGCGGGTGCGCAATTACACTGTGCGCACATGCGCGAACCTGCCTCCGCATCACTTCCCGGAGCAACCCCACCTCTATCACGCGGATGCGTTACCTGGAGTTCGCTTGTCCAGGACGCCGGGGGCGCTGCACGGAACGAGGCTTGCTATGGTGGGGAGTCATGAAGCAACACAAGCCCAAGAAGCTACAGCTCACCAAGGAGAGCCTGCGCACGCTCACCCGGGTTCAACTCGAGGAGATCGCCGGCGGGATCAACACCACCAGCAACGGCGGCGGCACGTGCGCTAGCGTCTGCATCGCAGGGTGCCCCAGCGTGCCCTGCTGATCTATCCGACAGTGAACGGCGGTCGGTATGGGAGCCGACCACGACCTCGCGCTCGACCTGGCCGGCGGCGCGCCGAGCTCGTGGTCGCGCACGTCCAGGACTGCCAGCCGCATCACTGACTCGCGAGCGCGAGGCGCATCGTGGCCCCTCGCTAGCCTGGATTTCCACGTAGGCGAATTCGCCTAAGAAGTAACGGCGGTCAGGTGGTCAAGCGGTCAGGCGGAGCGGGAGGTTGTTCCACCAGGGGACGGCGATGGGTTTGTCGAGGAGGCC
>Ga0308176_10000112_pt1 | contig 55878 bp, 50 predicted proteins | sample PhyCR2_3_FD_203890 | JGI IMG/M metagenome (GOLD analysis project Ga0308176, IMG submission 203890) | Soil microbial communities from UC Gill Tract Community Farm, Albany, California, United States - DLSLS.C.R2 | ecosystem: Environmental > Terrestrial > Soil > Agricultural land | place: USA...
TTTGAAAGCACTCGGGCAATGCAGGGCTCAAGTGAATTATACAATCTACGGACCGGTGAAAGATGCGGCTTATTGGAAAGAATGCAAGGATCAAATCGAAAAATTACCGACCAACGTTTCGGTTTACTATCGAGGTGACTTGCCCTCGACAAAAGTGCCTGAAGCACTAAAGGAAGCACACGTCTTCGTCCTTCCAAGCAAGAGCGAAAACTTTGGCCATGCTATTTATGAAGCGTTGTCCGCAGGACTTCCGGTCATTACAAGTCACGGCACTCCCTGGAACGGATTGAAAGAAGCAACTGCCGGAATGAATATTTCTCCCGAAAATGATTATGAACTTTCAGAAGCAATTTGTTTTTTTGCGGCGGCAGACGAGGCTGAATTGGTTAAGTGGTCTGCTGGCGCCAAGGCCTATGCAGAAAAAGTCATTGACGTAGGTCAGATTGAAAACCAGTACCGGCGCATGTTTCAGCTTTAGTTTCTAAAAATCGTTTACATTCATTTAATCACAACCTTATAAAACGCACCTTTCCATTCAAAGAACTTTTAATCTACTTGCTCAAATTCGGCGGAGCGTTTTGCGTGTTTTATTTTGGCACACTTGCGATCATTGGCCTTTCGTCGCCCGATAATTTTTACAGTTCTTTTGTTGCGGCCTACATGAATTTTATTGCGCCGTTGCGTTTTTCGCTTTTGCGGGGTGCGGGCATGTTGCTTTCGGCTTTTGGTTATCCTTCTTCTTTGAAAGACGATTATACAATTTTGCTGAACAGCGGTGAAGGCGTACGAATGGTTTATTCGTGCATTGGCTACGGCGTAATGAGCTTTTGGACGGCTTTTGTTTTTGCCAACAGAGGAGGTTGGAAGAAGAAGGCGGTTTGGGTCCTAAGCGGACTGTTCGCTTTGTGGATCATCAACGTGTGGCGAATTGCCTTGCTTTTAATGGGAATGAAGAAACATTGGACCATTCCTCTGGGGTGGGATCATCATACTTGGTTTAACATCGCTGCCTATCTTCTTATTTTTGCAATGATTTATTTTTACGACCGCTCTTTTGGAAAGAGCGACGAAACCCTCATAAACACAAACGCTAACCAAAACACAGAAGCTTTACAATGATTATACTTGGAATAAATGCTTATCACGCAGACTCGTCGGCAGCCATATTTGTAAACGGCAAGATGATTGCCGCTATTGAAGAAGAACGTTTTCGGCGGGTAAAACACTGGGCCGGCTTTCCTAAACTGGCCATTGAATTCTGCCTGAAAGAAGCCGGTGTTACTTATGAGCAAGTGGACTTTTTTGCCATCGGCCGCGATCCCAAAGCCAAATTCTTAAAAAAGATTTTGTTTGTGGCCAGCAATCCTGCTGGAAGCATGAAGGTGATAAAAGACCGCGTTTCAAACAGCAAAAAAATGGCGTCCATTGACGAAGAACTTGCGTCCATTTCGGGTTTGTCGGTGAAAGCATTTGCGGGTAAGGTGGTGAACGTTGAACATCATCGCAGTCACATTGCGTCGGCTTTTTTTGCCTCTCCTTTTGAAGAAGCAGCGTGCCTTTCCATTGATGGTTCGGGAGATTTCACCACCACCATGATCGGTATTGGCAGAGGCAACGAAATTCAGATTCTTGACTCGGTAGATTTTCCGCATTCCATCGGTATTTTTTACACTGCTTTCACACAGCTTTTAGGCTTTCCGCATTATGGCGACGAATACAAAGTAATGGGCATGGCACCTTACGGCGAGCCAAAATATCTTGATAAATTTGACGACGTTGTTGAACTGACAAGTGATGGTTTGTTTAAGCTAAACCTGAAATATTTTCGTTCGGCTACGCAAGGAATCATTACATACGGCGATGACAACATACCGGTCGTAGCACCACTTTTTAGCGATTTAATGGTGCAGCGTTTTGGCCCTGTACGCAAAAAGGAAGAACCGTTGGAACAATATCACAAAGATCTTGCAGCCTCAGTGCAAAGGTTTACAGAAAATGTCATCTTCCACATTCTGAATCATCTGCAAAAGCGCACCGGGTTGGAAAATGTGTGTATTGCTGGCGGCGTAGCACAAAACTCGGTTGCAAACGGTAAAATCACCCGCAACACCACCTTTAAAAACGTGTACATTCCCTCGGCGGGACATGATGCGGGCATCTCTATGGGTGCTGCACTTTACGTGCAACATCAAATACAAAAAATGCCGCGACAAGCTTCCATCCGCTCAGCTTACACCGGCAGTAATTTTAGTAATGAGGAAATTAAATCCATCTTAAATAAGAAAAGCATTCCGTTTAGCGAACACGACGATGAACAGCTCTTTCAAAAAATTACGGATTGCCTTCAAAATGGCGGCGTTGTTGGCTGGTTCAATGGCCGCGCCGAATTTGGGCCGCGTGCTTTAGGTGGCCGGTCTATCATTGCCGATCCGCGCAGAGCCGATGCAAAAGAAATTTTGAACAGCAAAATCAAACGCCGCGAAAGCTTTCGTCCTTTCGCACCGTCCATTTTGAAAGAACACGTTTCGGATTACTTCGAGCTTGCTGAAGAAGTGCCATTCATGGAAAAAGTTTTCCCTATCAAAAAAGATAAAAGGGCAGAAGTGCCGGCAGTTACACACGTTGACGGTTCGGGCAGATTGCAAACAGTAGACAAAGATGTTTCGCCGCGCTATCACGGTTTGATTGAAGCCTTTTATAAAAAAACTGGTGTGCCAATTTTGTTGAATACATCGTTCAATGAAAACGAACCCATTGTAAACAGTCCTGAGGAGGCTCTTGCCTGTTATCTGCGCACAAACATGGACATGCTGGTGATGGAAAATATCGTTGTGGAGAGAAGAACGGAGAAATAGTGAAGCAGTTTAAAATGAGTTAATAAACCCTGGCACCTTAGTGCCAGGGTTATTTTTTTCGCATATTCTGTATCGGTTAATTCTTGTCTTACTGAACCAGCGACAAAATAGTGTCGCAGAGGACTAACACGGTTCTCTTCAGCCACGAAGACTGTGGTAAAAAATATGATTTAGCTACGGTTGACTAAATAGAATGTCCGCTCTTGCGAAGAAAAAATACTTTCCAGATACTATGAAATCAGAATTAGTTTTCTATATTTGAACACGGAACCATCTCACCTTGTTCAATACCTATGTTGCCAGATTCTATCCTATCATAGGTCTACTTGCAATTAGCACTTTGTGGCATTTCGCAATTACCCGAAAAATCTGATATAAAATCCGGGATCGCAAAATGGAAAATCTTAACACAGGTCTTTAGTATGCTTGGCCTCTTAAAACACCCGGCAAAGCAGATTAGTACCTTGAAAACTGTTAAGAAACAAAATTGTTTACAGCTAATTGCGAAAAATGAAAGTTTCTCTTATCACCGTTACCTACAACTCTGCACGGTATCTGCAAAATGCGATACAGTCTGTTTACAACCAAGACTATCCGGACATTGAATACATCGTTGTTGACGGTGGTTCAACCGACGAAACGCTTTCCATTATCGAGCAAAATGCTCCCTGCATTACAAAGTGGATTTCTGAAAAAGACAAAGGCATGTACGATGCCATCAACAAAGGAATGAAGATGGCCACCGGAGATGTTATCGGTATTTTGAACAGCGACGATATGCTGGCCTCGAAAAATGTTATTTCCAAAATAGCCGCCTGTTTTAAAGAGCAGAAAGTTGATTCAATTTTTGGTGACCTTTTGTATGTGGAGGCTGAGGAAACATCGAAGATTCATCGTTTCTGGAAGGGCATGCCTTATAACCGTAAATCATTCAATCTTGGTTGGATGCCCGCCCATCCAACTTTTTATGTTCGCCGGGAAATAGTGGAGCAATTAGGCGGTTACGAAACCCACTATTTTTCCGCTGCCGACTTTGAGTTGATGACGCGATATTTATATAAACACCGCATCAGTGCTTTTTACCTGCCTGAGCTAATTGTAAAAATGCGCAAGGGCGGTATGAGTAACGGCAGCTTTAAAAAACGCTTTCGGGCCAATCGAAGGGATTACCTGGCACTGAAAAGAAACAATGTCCCGTTTCCTTTTATCGTTTCCATGATCAAGCCTTTGCGAAAATTGCCGCAATACATTCGGTTTTTGCACCCTGCAAAGGAAGAAGGAGTTCGCACCAATCTTTCTCCGGCTACAGCATAACTATAATAAGAGTACACGACGATAGCCCCAGTCTTGGGGCTATTTTTTAAAGAATTGTGCCGGGAAAACTTTTGTTTTTACTGAAATTTATTGCCCTTACATTTGCAGCCGTTCGGGTGGTGGCGCAGCCCGGTAGCGCACTTGCATGGGGTGCAAGGGGTCGCTGGTTCGAATCCAGTCCACCCGACACCGAACAAAGGCAGCTAAAGCTGCCTTTTCTCTTTGGATGTTGAGATAACAGGTTTCGCCGGTACAGCTGTTTCCTCGTGTTTTGATTTTGTTGGTTACCGTTATTCAAATAATTTAGCACCCCCGTTCGGGCAGTAGCGCAGCCCGGTAGCGCACTACGTTCGGGACGTAGGGGTCGCTGGTTCGAATCCAGTCTGCCCGACCCGGAAAAAGGATAAACACAAACAGTTTATCCTTTCTTTTTTCAATCTCTAACCATGACGTCTCAACGAAAATCGCGCATCGAATTAGTCCTGTGGCACCGTCAGAGCGATCTGGCAATTGTTTTGGAAAACGTTTTCGATCCCCACAATATTTCCGCCGTCATGCGCAGTTGTGATGCTGTTGGTGTACAGGAAATTTATGTACTCAACACAAAAATCCCTCGACACAAAAAATGGGGGAGTAGAAGTAGCAGCAGCGCTGCGAAATGGCTTACCGTTCATCAGTTTGATGATGCAGAAATGTGTATATCAACGTTACGAAAAAGGTACAACCGCATTTTAACCACACATCTGTCGTCGGATGCCGTAAGTTTATATAAACTTGATTTGACAAAAAGTACCGCACTTGTTTTTGGCAATGAACACGCCGGTGTAAGCGATGAAATAAGAACCTTGTGCGACGGTAATTTTATTATTCCACAAGTAGGCATGATTCAATCGCTCAATATCAGTGTAGCCTGTGCGGTGAGTTTATACGAAGCCTTCCGGCAAAAACAAGCCGCCGGCCATTACGACGGGCAAAAGCTTTCGGAAGAGGAGTGCCAATCTTTAGCAACGCTATGGGGAATGCAAAATGAAGACTTTGAATAAATTATCGCTTATTGTTGCCGCATTTTTAATGCGCACCGGGCGGTTCATTGTCGGTCCTAACGCTTTAACTCTTGTTTAAACACTCTAAAATCGTTGCATTCATTACTTTCCAACTTTGGGCAGGGAATCGCGTTCCCGTCTTGCCTTGTCTTCTTCGCGGTAAACGTTCGCCTTCTTTACATGCTCTTCAAAGGTTTCGCTAAACAAGTGGCCGTTTAATTTGCTGTTGGCTACAAAAAAATAATAGTTTGTTTGCGCAGGATTCAGTACCGCATCAATCGTAATCTTTGAGGGTGTGCAAATGGGACCGGGTGGCAAACCTTTGTTCTCGTATGTATTGTAAGGCGAAGCAACGTGCATGATGTCGCCGGCAATGCGCTTCAAGGCAAAATTTCTTACCGCAAATTTTAAGGTTGGGTCTGCGCCCAAACGAATGCCTTTTTTCAGACGGTTTAAGTATACGCTGGCAACTGTATCTTTCTCTTTGTTGTTGGTTGTTTCCTCCTCGACGATGGAAGCAAGAGTGTACACTTCGCATGACGATAAGCCAAGCGCTTCAGCTTTGGCTCTTCTTTCCCCATTCCAAAACTTCCGCGATTCTTCGCTTAATTTTTCATAGACAGCCGATGGCATTGTGTTCCAGAAAAAACGATAGGTGTTCGGAATAACATTACAGAAGATTGTGCCCGTATCAACGTTATAATGCTTCATTGAATCGGCATCGGTCAAAAAAGAAATCATCTCTGCCGAATCAAATTCGAAACGTGCTCCTGTAAACCGTGCAAAGTCTTCTTTTGTGCGAAGCTTGGTGATGACAAGATCAACAGGTGCTTGCCTGCCGTTGCGAAGCATTCGAATAATGGTTAGCAAGCTGCTGCTTTTGTCTATCTCGTATTTGCCGGGTTTAATGTTCTGCCAGTATCCGAAGCGTGACGCAAGAAAATTGAATGCGGTCGTGTTGGTGATGATTTTATTTTTTTCAAGCGAATCCAAAACGGCGCCTCTTGTAGCGGCGTTGGTACGGATGTACAAATAAGCTTTCTTGCTGGAGAAGCCCGTTGCCGGTCCCAAAAAAATCCACGTACTAACGGCTGCAAGAATCAGGATGATGACCAGCCCAATTTTCAAATACTTTTTCATTGAGTTCAAAGTAACAAAAAACCCTGCCGGAGCGGCAGGGTTCAAAACGGTTTATGCAAAGAAAATTATTTTGTTGGTTGTGCAGGCAATTGCCCGCCGTTCTGTGCGGGAGCCGGATTTTGGGCCGGGACTGTTTGCTGCGTATTGGTTGCGCCATTGCCAAGGTTCTGTGTGCGGTCAATGCCTTTTGCGCCTGAAATAAACATGGTGGAAGCAATGCACAAAACAGCAATTACGCCGGCAAAAATCCAGGTACCTTTTTCCAACACGTCGTTTGTTTGTTTTACACCCATAAACTGGTTGCTAAAACCGGCAATGTTTCCGGCCAGGCCACCGCCTTTGGGGTTTTGCACCAACACAATTAAACTCAATACCACCGAGGCAATGATGACAAGAATAATGAAAAGAATGGTCATATCAGGACTGTTTTAAATTTTCGATTTTGGCGGCAAAATAAGCCTTTTTGGAGGGATTGTGCAAAAGCAATTTGTTGTAAATGTCTAAAGCTTTTTCCGGCAGTCCCTGCTTGACCCATACTTCGGCCATGGCTTCCGTCAACACTTCACTGTCGCTAACTGAGCGATTGGCCAGCGTTTCTACACCTTTCTCGGCAGCGTTTTCTGTGTTTTCATCCAATTGTACGGCGGGCAAACGTTTCATGGTCTTTAACCACTCGGTGAAACTTTTTAATTGCTTGCCCAACTTGTCTTTCGGCAATTCATCCTGCGAAATTTTTATTCCCTGCGAAGCAAAATAATCCACTGTGTGATAGGGCTCAAACGCCAAGGCCGCGGTTGTTTGTGCCGGCTCTGATGGCTCTATCTTTTCAGGTTGAACAGCGGTCGTTTCTTCTAAACCGTTTGCAACAGTAACTTCGCTAACAATTATTTCCTGTGGTTCTTCTTGTGCAATGTTTACGGGTGAATAATCTGTTGCTTCCTCTTTACTATCAACGGGATTAACCTCTTCAATAAAGTCTGTTGGTTGAAGAGCAGAAGCCGGATTTGTCTCTTCATTAATAGGAGATGACTGTAATTCTTCTGTTCCGGTCAACGTTTGCTGAACATCGTTTTCCGTAATGTTCTCTTTTTTTTCTTCTTCAAGAGTTTCGGGAGAAAGGCTTGCCATTTCATGCGTCTCGGTTTCATCTCCGTAAAAATTTCCCGATGAAATAAAGAATTCAAATTGCAAAGGATCGGGATAGAAGAGAACGGCCTTTTGATATTGTGTTTCGGCTTCTTCGGGTGGCCCAGATTGCCGCAACTTTTGAAGAAGCAGAAATTGTGCAGGGGCGAAATAAGGATAACGTTGAGCAATGTGCTTTACTTCATCTAAACTACAGTCCTCCAAATTTTGCTTGCCAGTGAGTTGTTGAGCCAGGGCATGAATTCGATTGCTCATAAGCGGCAAGTTAATGAAATACGTGAAACGTAAGATGGCAGACGTGAGACGGTAGAAGAATCATTCAATCGGAAGTTGATTACGGTTTCACGTCTGCCCTTTGACGTTTCGCTCTTCAAGATTACCAGTCGGAAAAAAGGCGGTTGAAAATTTCATCGGTTAAGTTGCGAACCATTTCATCCAGCAGCGACGCTTCGGCTTGTTGCAGCGATTGCCTTGCACTGAAATCAAAGCTTCGGCTCACATCGTATTCATCCGTTTTGCTGCGCTTGTTAATGGAAATGTGAACGGTAACTGTGAGGCGGTTGATAGATGACTGGCTTTGACCGTTGGTTGATGTAACGCCGGTCGTGCTTACCGAGTAATCGCGAATCTCGCCGGAGATTTCCCAATCAGGATTGGTGTTGTTGGCATTCACCATCGTCAGCTTGGTTTGATTGGTGACTTTGCGTTTTAATTGCTCGGTAAGCAAAGGCGAAAGTTGCGGGTTTTGGTACGGCGCACGGTTTTCAATCAGGTTAATGCGAACGGTTTTTACGCTGTCAGGAATGGATGATGTTTTTTCGTTGAACCCGTACGAAACCTTGCAGGAGAGCAGGGCAAAATTCAAAAGTAAAAAGGCAAACAAAAGCACCCCGGTGGTGATGGCTTTCTGTTTATTTTTTAGAAGTTTCATGTTTCTATTTTTTGGGCTTTTTACATCCGGCATCTCTTACAGATCAATGTCGTATTCTTTCAACTTGCGGTACAAGGTTCGTTCGCTGATGCCCAAGTCAAGCGCTGCATCTTTGCGTTTGCCTCTGTGCTTTTTTAACGCCTTGATGATGAGTTCTTTTTCTTTGTCCATGATGTTCAGGCTTTCTTCCACTTCTTCGTGTTCCTGAATGTCGTTGTGTACGATAACTGGCTGCGACGAAGCGGGCATTGTACCCGAAACAATCACCGGCGAACTGCTTTCTGTTGGCTGCAATTCTTTCATGTCGGCAAAGAAGGATGAGTTCTGTGCAGCCACTGCCGGATTTTTCATCACGTCAAAAAACAGGCGTTTCAATTCCGTTACGTCGCGCTTCATGTCGAAGAAAAGCTTGTACAAAATCTCGCGTTCGTTATTGAACTCGTGGCCGTCAGTGCCGGCGGCATGAGCCAAAACCGGTAAGCGATTTCCGACAGGTGAATCGGGCAAAAACTTCGACAGCTCTTTTGTGTTTACCAGTTTATCGGTAGCCAAAACAGAAATTTGTTCGGCCATGTTTTTTAATTCGCGAACATTTCCCGGCCACGGATAATTTACAATGCGTTGGCGGGCATCTTCGTCCAACTGCACCGGTGTGGTTTTGTAACGTTCGGCAAAATCAACCGCAAACTTTCGAAACAAAACCACGATGTCTTCTTTACGGTCGCGCAGGGCCGGAACGCGAATGGGCACAGTGTTTAAACGGTAGTATAAATCCTCGCGAAACTTTCCTTGCTGCACAAGGTTCAGCAAATCTTTGTTGGTAGCAGTAACGACACGAACATCGGTCTTCTGCACTTTTGACGAACCCACACGGATGAATTCGCCGGATTCCAAAACACGCAGCAAACGAGCCTGCGTACCGAGCGGCATTTCGCCGATTTCATCAAGAAAAATGGTGCCGCCGTTTACGGTTTCAAAATAACCTTTACGGCTGTCCACCGCGCCGGTGAAAGACCCTTTCTCATGACCGAACAATTCCGAATCTATTGTTCCCTCGGGAATGGCACCGCAGTTGACGGCAATAAAAGAGGCGTGCTTGCGGGCCGACAAAGAATGTATGATGTGCGAGAAGGCTTCTTTGCCCACGCCACTTTCGCCCACGATTAAAACCGTTAAATCGGTGTTTGCCACCTGCGCCGCTACTTGCAAGGCATAGTTAAGGGCAGGGGAGTTGCCAATGATGCCGAATCTGTTTTTGATGCTTTGTAAATCCATGAACTAATTCTTTCCGATAAGTAATGCTATTTCTTTCTTTAATGCCGGCAAATGCAAGGTTACAATTGAGTAGAGGATGTCGCGATCCACAACATCGTACTCGTGTGCAATCTTGTTTCGGGTAGCAATATTTTTTGACTGTTTTCTATATCCAAGTTGGGTGCATATCAGTCGAACTTTGTTGAACTTTTATAAACAAAATTCACCTTTTACGGACAATCGCTGATCACATGATTTCGCCCAACAACGTTGCCTGCGTGCAATCGTTCACTTTGACGTTCACATAATCGCCGGGCTTTAAATCATATTTTTCTTTCGGGAAAACAATCACCTTGTTTTGCGAGCTGCGTCCCATCCAATCCGTTTCGCTTCGCTTCGACGTTGCTTCAATCAATACTTTAAACGTTTTTCCAAGGTCGCGTTTGTTGCTTTCTAATGAAAGGCGGTTTTGCGTTTCCACAATCTCCACCAATCTTCTTTTTTTCACCTCTTCAGGAACATCATCCTGGTAGCGGCGCTGTGCCAGTGTGCCGGGGCGTTCGCTGTAAAAAAACATGTAGCTCATATCATATTTTGCGTACTCCATCAAGTTCACGGTCTCTTTGTGCTCGTCCTCTGTTTCGGTGCAAAATCCTGCAATAATATCGGACGAGATGCCGCAATCGGGCATGATCTCGCGAATGCGGCCAACCTTGGCCATGTACCACTCGCGACTGTAATTGCGATTCATCATTTGCAGCACACGCGATGAACCACTTTGCAGCGGAAGATGAATGTACTTGCAAATATTCTCGTATTTGGACATCGTAAGCAGCACATCATCGGTAATGTCTTTGGGGTGCGAAGTAGAAAAACGAACCCGCAGATCGGGGGAGATCAATGCCACCATCTCTAACAAAGCCGCAAACGTAACGGGCTTGTTGTCTTCACCAACATAGTAGTAAGAATCAACGTTCTGACCGAGTAGGGTTACTTCTTTGTAGCCGGCGTCATATAAGTCCCGGCATTCGGCCATAATGCTCTTGACATCACGACTTCTTTCCCGGCCTCTTGTAAACGGAACCACGCAAAACGAACACATGTTGTTGCAGCCACGCATGATGCTGACAAAAGCCGTGATGCCGTTGCTGTTCAGGCGCACGGGTGAAATGTCTGCGTAGGTTTCCTCGCGACTGAGCAAAACGTTCACGCTTTTTTGTCCGCCATCCGCTTCGGCAATTAAACCAGGAAGCGTACGATAGGCATCGGGGCCAACGACAATATCAACCAGTTTTTCTTCCTCCAGAAATTTTGATTTCAACCGTTCGGCCATGCAACCCAACACACCCACAAGCGTTGCGGGACGGGACTGCTTTAGCTTTCGGAATTCGGTTAACCGCTTGCGCACCGTTTGTTCTGCTTTCTCGCGAATGGAGCAGGTATTTAATAGAATCAAATCCGCTTCTTCAAAGTTTCGCGTTGCACCAAAACCTTCGCCCTGAAGAATGGAGGCTACGATTTCGCTGTCGCTGAAATTCATTTGGCAGCCGTAGCTTTCAATGTAAAATCGGCGCCTGTAACCGTTTGGGTCAATCGCAAAAGGTGCATAGGCTTCGCCTTGCCTTGCCTCGTCGTGCTTTTTATTTTGTAACAATTCTTCTATCATAAAGTAGGCTCAAAGATAAAGAATACGGCTTTTGGTGACAGGATGACAGCAAAGGGAGCAGGCTTTTTATCAAAGCCTTTGCAGTTTCAAATACACAGTATTATTTTTCGTCAAATTTCCGCCCATGAAGCGTCTTCAAACCAGATCCAGAATACCGCTTTGCGGCGTCATTTTACTCTCGTTCTTTTTACCTGCTTATGAACATTATAGCGCTTTTCAATTTATTGGCATCGTTCGCAACTCGATTGACAAAGCATACGATATAACCAATACTGATGCAGTTATTGCCATAAGTTTACTGTTGATGATTCCGTTTTCTACGGCCGTTCTTCTGCTTCGCACGTGGCTGCGCATTCCCACCCGCAGAGTTTACGTGGCCATGCCACTAATCTTTTTCATGTTCTTTTCCGGACTTTTTTTCACCAGTCAAACCAGCCTCGCCGGACCCTCTTCGGTAAACCTTTTTACACCCGCAGAATTCGGATTTTATCTTGCTGCAGTTTGTTCCGTGATGCTGCTCTTTACGAAAAACCAAAAGCGAAAAAGGCGCAGAAAGATTGAGACCGAACCCGAAAAGGAATTGGCTTCTTAACTCCTTAACTATTTTTAACGCACGGTGGCAAAGCTTTCCTTCGCGCAATGCAGAGAAAAAATAACTTTGGCCGATGAGGTTTTTCTGGCTTTTGTTTCTTGCCCTGCTTTCGCTTTCAGTTTTTGCGCAGCAGGGCACCTTAACCGGAACTGTTTTAGATGAAAAAGGTAAGGCGCTTGAAAACGCAAGTGTTCAACTGGCATCGTTCGCCGACAGCACGAAAAACATTTCTACCACAAGCGATAAAAACGGACTCTTCTTATTTTCTAATATTCCCTTTGGTTATTACCGGTTGCGTTTAACCTACGTTAGCTTGCAACCTACACTCATTGACTCCATTTATTTCAGGGCAGAACGCTATGATTTTAATTTGAACGACATCGTGCTCAAGCCAAAGCAAACCGACAATCTCCAGGAAATAATTATTTATTCTGAAAAGCCACTCATTCAAAGCAAGGACGGCAACATCACGTTCAACGCCGGTGAATCGGCCCTGAGCCAGGGAAGCAACGCCAGCGATTTGCTGGCCCAAGTGCCGCTTGTAACCAAAGACCCGGATGGGAAAGTTTTGGTAAGAGGGAAGGAACCTAAAATTTTGATTGACGACAAACCGGTAGAACTAAACCTCCAGCAACTGCAAGACTTACTTGAATCATTGCCCGGCAGTTCGATTGAAAAAATTGAAGTGCTGACCAATCCGCCGCCGCAATACGCTAACGAGCAAGGCGGCGTAATAAACATTGTAACGCGAAAAGGCGCTGTGGGCATGAGTGGCCGGATTAGTTTGTTTGCTGGAACGAGAGGGGAGTTTGGGAGCAACGGAAGTTTCGGCTATCGCAAAAACGGCTTGGCAATTAACGTAAATGCGGGCTTCTCCGGAAACGAGTTTAACGGCACCGGTTATTCGATAAGACAAAATATTTACACTGATTCGAGCAACCATTTCAATACAAACAACCGGTACAATAACCACAATCTTCGTCCGAACGTCCGGGCAAACATTGATTACGAAATCACCAAGGCACATTTGCTAAACGTTGTGCTGCTGTATAACGGAAATGATTACGATAATAACAACCTAACCACGTATCAAAACCTTAACCGCTACGACCAATTGTACAAATTAAGCCAGCGCTCTATTGGCAGCAAGGGTAACGGTTATAATCCCAACGCAAGTTTTACCTACACCTTCAAATCAAAACTTCCCGGCGAAGTCTTTCGTTTGTTCACCAATCTGAATTATTCCGACAACACGGGTGAACGCCTGTTTTACCAACAGTTCTTCAACCCCGATTACAGTTTTAATGGAAACGATTCAACACAGTTGCAGCAGACGAACAATATTTCAAGAGGCTATAACCTGCGATTGAGTTATGACCGGCCGCTGAACGACAAAACAACGTTCATTTCTTTGGGCGGTTATTACAACCATTCTTTTTCCGATATAGATGTGGATGCATTGTATAAACGAAAAGGCGACGGAGCGATGCTGCCGCTTGATTTACTGAGCAATTATTTTTTGTTTCATCAAAACGTGACCAATTACCGGGCTTCGGTTAAGCAATTATTTGGAACAACGTTTAGCGTTACGGCCGGCTTGTCGGTGGAAAAAACAGAAATTTATTTTGATCTCTTGAAAGAAAACCGCGACACGTCAAACACTTACTGGACACCACTTCCGTTCGCCAACGTAAATAAAACCTGGAGTAACAATACGAGCCTTACATTTTCGTATCGCCGCACCATCAGGCGGCCCGGCATTAATGAATTAAATCCTACGAGAGATTTTTCCGACCCGTACAATATTCGTTCGGGCAACCCGGGTTTGCTGGCATCGCCGGCGCACAATTTTGATTTGGTTATTGGCCGTTCGCAAGGCGGCTTTTACGCCAACGTAGGCTTCGGCTACAACATTGTGCAGGACATTTTTAACCAGATCAGGAATCTCTTGCCAAACGGCACAACGGAAATTATTTGGCAAAACATCAGCGGGCGGAAAGAATACGAAATGAGTACCTGGAGCGGTTACTCGTTCAACCGGAAATTCCGCATCAATGCCAGTGCGAGTTATACGTACAATCGCTACGGCGAGTATGACAAGACGTTCCGGAAATACCGCGATGGCGGCTCACTGACATCAAACCTGAATACGGTTTTTATACTGAAAGACCTTTACAGCGCCACGGGAAGCTTCACCTTTAACCGTTTTGCCAATCCGCAGGGAACGGTGCGCAACAGCCTTAGCATGAACCTTGCTCTGCAAGCCAAACTGCTGAACAAAAAGCTAACGGTTACGCTCAACGCCATTGATCCAATATTTCGGCAAAGCAACCACACGTTTACCTACGGCACCAATTTTAACTTGGAGAATTACAACTCTACGCAAACAAAGAATTACCGGCTGAGCCTGGGTTACAGTTTTATAAAATCTGCAAAAAAGCCTTCGGCAAAAACACAATCGGCTATTAAAAATTTCATGGGTACAAAGCAATAAGAAGATGAGACTGTAAGCCCGCCGTGTTGCGATTTACTTTGGTGAATGTTCAAGTTTAATCTTTCCGGCCAGCCATGAATCTTTTACCGGAACGATCCATTTTTCTTCCAGTTCCTTTTTGTTTTGCACAAGGTTGTTGAAGTAAAGCGTATCGCCGTCAATGAAAAAATTTTGAACGGCATAGGAAAGCTGGCTCATTGGAAGCACCTGGATTTTTTCTTTCACTACAAAAGCAAGATTGGTGCGGTTGAAAAAATCAACGCCAAATTTTTCACCAATGCTTTTAATAAACCGAACAGAGGAGTCGGTGCTGCATCCGCCTACGCCAACGCGGGTTTCATCGGCCATTAGCACTACAAATTGTCCGAAGAAAAGATTCCCATAGGCATCTACATCATCACCATGAGAACGCCACTCCGCGGTGAATTTGTTTAGCAATTCTTCAATTTCCAGCGCCTCGGACAAGGTAAACAAACGGCTGCTTTGATAAATCCATACGCGGCTGTTGCCGGCAAATGTATCGGGGAGATATTTTTTGTATTCAAGGTTCATCTAACAAAGATAAACTCTCTGGTTAAGAGGACTGCGGCAGGCTTTGGGCAATTATTTCGGCCACGTCCAAAACTTTTACGCTATCTTCTTTTTCGGCCGCTTTCACGCCATCGGTGAGCATGGTGTTGCAAAACGGGCAAGCTGCTGCCACAATTTCCGCACCCGTGCCAATGGCTTCGGCGCTGCGTTCCAGGTTTATTCTCGTTCGTCCCGGTTCTTCTTCTTTAAACATTTGCGCACCACCGGCGCCGCAGCACAACCCTTTCTTGCGACAGCGCTTCATTTCAATTAACTCGGCATCCAATGCTTCCAACACTTTACGCGGCGCTTCGTAAATGCCGTTGCCGCGACCGAGGTAACAACTGTCGTGATAGGTGATTTTTTTGCCTTTGAACGTCGTGGCGTCGGTGAGCTTTATTCTTCCTTCGTCAATCAAGCCTTGCAAGAAAGTGGTGTGATGAACAACGTCATAGGTGCCGCCAAGTTCGGGATATTCGTTCTTAAAAATATTGAAACAGTGCGGACAGATGGTGACGATTTTTTTTACGCCGTATGTATTCAGGGTTTGAATATTTTGGTAGGCCATCATTTGAAAAAGAAATTCGTTGCCGGCCCTGCGTGCGGGATCTCCTGTACACATTTCTTCCTTGCCAAGAATGGCGTATTTAATGCCCACGTGAGTTAAGATGGCAGCGAAAGCCTTTGTTACTTTTTGTGCCCGCTGATCGAAGCTGCCGGCACAGCCAACCCAGAAAAGAATTTCCGGCGTTTCGCCGTTCGCGGTCATTTCGGCCATGGAAGGAACGTGCATGGTGGTGCGTTTTGTGAGCGTCAAAAATAGAGAAATGTAAAATGTAGAAAACAGAATCCTGAACGTAAAACTTCAGCTTGTGATATACGAACGTTCAACACGTTTTATATTCATTGTTTTAGATTTTAGATTTTACATTTCTTTGTCCGCTGATGAAGACGTTGAAACGATTTGCAGAACGACTGGTCAATTGGGAGCTTTGGCCCTTTGCGCTGATTTATGCGCCCCTTGGTCCACTGTGGCTTTGGTATGCGGCAAAGGCAAAAGCGTTTTGGTGGTTTTCGCCGGCCAACCCAACGCTGACTTTTGCCGGCTTTGACGGCGAAGGCAAAAAAGAAATGTACGACCAATTGCCATCTGAATTTTATCCGCAAACAATCTACATCCAGCCTTCGTTGTCCTTTGAAGAAGTAAAAAAACGGGTGGCCGAAAAAGAATTGATGTATCCGCTTTGCGTAAAGCCCGAAGTTGGTTTGAAAGGCTTGTTGTTTCGAAAAGTAGACAGCGAGGAGAAATTGAAAATTTATCACGAACGAATTGGTCTTGAATATTTAATTCAACCGCTGGTGGAAGCGCCGATGGAGGTCAGCGTTTTTTATTATCGTTATCCAAATCAATCAAATGGCGTTATCAGCGGCTTTCTGCAAAAAGAAATGATGCACGTTTACGGCGACGGAAAACAAACTCTGTGGGATCTAATCATACAACATCCAAAGGCACAATACCGCCTGGAAGAAATGCGCATCAAGCACGAAAAGATGTTGAATACGGTATTGCCTGCCGGCGAGAAATACATTCTGACACACGCCGCCAATCTCAATCGCGGCGCACGTTTTACCAACCTGCACAAACTGGTTGATGAAAAGCTTTTATCCGTCTTTGATCCGCTAAGTCATCGCTGTCAATGGTATTATGGACGCTATGATTTAAAGTGCAACAGCATTGAAGAATTGAAAGAAGCAAAATTTATCATTCTTGAATTTAACGGGGCAGGAGCAGAGCCCAACCATGTGTACAATTCGGAGTTTTCCTGGCTTGGCGCCCTGAAAGTCTTTGCCCATCACTGGAAGGTGCTCTATGAAATCGGGCGGTACAATCACCGTTATAACGGCGTGCGGTATTGGGGCAACAGCGAAGGGCGAAGGTGGATGAAAGCCGCTGCCAAACACGGCGAGTTATTAGAACGTCTGGACTGCGAAATTTTAATTTGAGCAAGGCATGTTTAAGCTATTCCGCGTTTTTGCAACGGGCATTTTTGTGAGTTTTATCGGAGCGATACCGTTGGGCACGCAGAACATTGCGGCCATGCAAATTGCCATTTCGGATGGGGTGCGGGAAGCCTTGCTATTTTCGTTTGGCCTCATCATCGTTGATGTGTTTTACATCTACCTCACGCTGCGGGCCATGCAGTGGATACAAAGCCAAAAGCGCTTGTTCAAGGCGTTGGAATGGGTTACGCTGCTAATTGTTTTTTCGCTGGCAGCCTCCAATTTTTATGCGGCCCTGCATCCATCGGTTCATAAAAACGTTTTGCTCAGCAATTCATTGCCGCGGTTTTGGTTAGGCTTTGTGATGAATGCCTTGAACCCTTTGCAAATACCGTTTTGGTTCGGCTGGAGCACGGTGTTGTTTTCCAAAAAAATGCTTCAGCCGCGATGGAAACATTATCATCTTTTTGTAGCCGGTGCTTCGGTTGGGTTTTTCTCGGCGCTTTTGCTTTTCATTTTTGGCGGACGGTTGATTGCCGAAAAAATCAGCAGCCACCAGGAGATTGTTTACTTCGTCATTGGTTGCATATTCGTTACCACGGGTTTACTGCAGGTTTGGAAAATGGCAAAGAAGAAAGACGTTGAACATACCTTACAGCATCCTGAAGAAATAACCAGTAGATTGGAACACACGATTGAAGAGATTAACAACCAAACCAATTAGTATGCTTTATCAAGCTTTTATTGCAGAATTAAAACACGAAGCCGCATCCACAAAAAGAATCCTGGAAAGAGTTCCGGAAGACAAATTTGATTGGAAGCCGCACGAAAAATCAATGAGCCTGGGCCGGCTGGTTTCGCACGTGGCAGAATTGCCTGACTTCATGAATTCTATCCTAAAGATGGACGAAGTTGATTTTGCCAAAGGCCATTACAAGGCGATTCACAACAAAACATCGAAGGAATTGATGAACACCTTCCAGGAAAAATTGGACGAAGTGGTGCAGACCTTGCAAAACACAAGCGACGAAAAATTGGGAGCCAATTTCACGTTGCGCAGCGGCGAGCATGTCATTGCCACGCTTCCCCGTATGGTGGCCATTCGTTCCATGGCAATGAATCACATCATTCATCACCGCGGGCAAATCGCGGTTTATCTGCGGTTGCTGGACGTGCCCGTTCCCGGTTTGTACGGGCCAAGCGCGGATGAAATGTAAATTGCGTAAAGAGGAAATTCGCTTAACGAAATCTTTTAAACTCAATCATGTTTTGTGATTGAGTTTTTTATTTGTGCACTTGACCACAGTGCTACTTTCAGCTTTTGTACAGTTTATGCTGAACGAAGCCGAAGCATCGCACACTTCAGCGTTCTGAACGCTGTTGAACATTGTTTAAATTTTGATTGAACAATGCAACGTCATATTGAAAGATCGTGACAGTGAAAGGGTCGTCTGCCTAAGTCTCCCTCTAAGGGCAGGCGATTCTGTCAAAATTGCATTTACAGGCCTCACGGCATAATCATTGATAACCTTTACTGAACTCTTAAATTCAACAAAACAATGGGAAAAATAATTGGAATAGACTTGGGAACCACCAACAGTTGTGTAGCCGTAATGGAAGGTAACGAACCCGTCGTTATTGCCAACGACGAAGGCCGCCGCACAACGCCGTCAGTGGTAGCCTTCCTGAAGAATGGCGAACGCAAAGTAGGCGATCCGGCTAAACGACAGGCCATCACCAACCCGCAAAATACCATCACAAGTGTAAAGCGTTTTATGGGACGCCGCTTTGATGAAGTGACAGAAGAAATCAGCCATTGGAGTTATAAAGTTGTCAAAGGTGACAACAATACCGTTCGCATTGACATTGATGGCAGGCTTTACACGCCGCAAGAAATTTCTGCGATGATTCTTCAAAAAATGAAGAAGACTGCCGAAGATTATTTGGGACAGGAAGTAACTGAAGCGGTTATTACCGTGCCCGCTTACTTTAACGATGCACAACGTCAGGCAACAAAAGAGGCCGGTGAGATTGCCGGTTTAACCGTTCGCCGCATTGTGAACGAACCCACGGCCGCAGCGCTGGCTTATGGTTTGGACAAGGGCGGCAAAGATCATCACGTGGCTGTATTTGACCTCGGTGGCGGTACGTTTGATATTTCCATTCTTGAACTCGGCGACGGCGTGTTTGAAGTAAAGTCAACCAACGGCGACACGCACCTTGGCGGCGATGACTTTGACAAAGTGATTATGGACTGGCTGGGCGAAGAATTCAAGAAAGAAGAAAACGTTGATTTGCGCAAAGACCCGATGGCTTTGCAACGCCTCAAAGAAGCTGCTGAAAAAGCAAAGATTGAATTGTCTTCTTCAAGCGAAACGGAAATCAACCTGCCTTACGTAACGGCCATTGACGGCGTGCCCAAACACCTTGTAAAAAAATTAACCCGCGCCAAATTTGAACAGCTTGCAGACAACTTGTTTGAGCGTTGTTTAAAACCTTGCGAGCAAGCCTTGAAAGACGCCGGTCTCAGTACCTCGCAAATAGACGAAGTGATTTTGGTGGGCGGTTCTACCCGCATTCCGAAAGTGCAGGAGATCGTGGAGAAATTCTTTGGCCGCAAGCCGCACAAAGGTGTGAATCCGGATGAAGTAGTTGCAGTTGGCGCCGCCATTCAGGGTGCGGTATTAACAGGCGAAGTGAAAGACGTGCTGTTGCTTGACGTAACGCCACTGAGCCTTGGTATTGAAACCCTAGGTGGTGTGATGACAACTTTGATTCCTTCGAACACAACCATTCCAACAAAGAAATCAGAAACTTTCTCAACGGCTTCTGACAACCAACCCGGCGTACAAATTCACGTACTGCAAGGCGAACGCGGCATGGCAAAAGACAACAAAAGTCTTGGCATCTTTAACCTCGACGGCATTCCGCCGGCGCCGCGTGGTGTTCCGCAGATTGAAGTGATTTTTGATATTGACGCCAACGGGCTTTTGCACGTAACGGCAAAAGATAAAGGCACCGGCAAGGAACAAAAAATTCGCATTGAAGCAGGCAGCGGCTTGACGAAAGACGAGATTGAAAAAATGAAGAACGAAGCGGCTGTCAATGCCGATAAGGATAAAGCGGAAAAAGAAAGAGTGGAGAAAGTAAACCAGGCCGACAGTTTGATTTTTCAAACGGAAAAGCAACTGAAAGAGTACGGTGACAAGATTCCGGCCGATAAAAAAGCCCCGATTGAAGCCGCGCTAAATAAATTACGCGAAGCGCACAAATCGCAGGATCTCGCACAAATTGATTCAGCCGTTACGGAAATGAACAATGCCTGGACGGCGGCAAGCGAAGAGCTGTACAAAGCAACACAAGATGCTGGCGGTCCGCAGGCAAACGCGAATGGCGACAACGGTCAGCAAAGCACAGGCAATGCAGGCGAAAATGTTACCGATGCGGAGTTTGAAGAAGTGAAATAAACCACAGATTGCATGGATTTTAAAAAGGATGATCGGGATTCATGATAAAGAAAAACCCACAACTTCGGTTGTGGGTTTTTCTTTTTTGTGTGAACATAAAAAACCGGCATAGAGCCGGCAAATATTTAAACGGGAAACGAATCCCGGCAATTCTTTATAAATCCCGAAAATCTGTGGTTATACGATATCCATTGCCAAAACAAAAAAAGTAAACACAAATGGCAAAATCAATGTAAGCCAGGGCCAATGAAGTACAATGGCCGCTGTAAGAGCCGCAACCGCCACGAAAAACAATAACCAGTATAAACCTTTGTTCCTTCTTTTGATTTCCATTACAAAAATTTCGGCAAAAATAGGCGAGGACTGCTAATTGCAAAATCGAATTTTTAGACTGCCGTAACGGAGCCGCTAACGTGGGCAGCTTTTCTTATTTTCGCTGCCGTGTAATTTCTACACAAGCTTCTAACCTTCTGCAATTGAACGAAATGAAAATCGAATTTTATTTACGGTTTAAAACCCGATACGGACAAGCCCTTTTTATATCGGGCAATTTGTTGTCGCTAGGCGCAAACGAAACCGAAAACGCTTTCCCACTTCGCTTTTTGAACGATGAGTTTTGGTACGGTTCAATTGACGTTGACCCAACCGAAACCCACACCTTTCATTATCACTACGTTTTTCAGGACGAAAACGGTGAACGCAGCAAGGAAGGTGAGAAACACCGCAACGTTGACCTCAAAAAAATAACGTCAAACCTTGTCCTCATTGACAGTTGGAACGACGAAAGTTTTTTTGAGAACGCGTTTTACACAGCGCCTTTTCAAACCGTTTTTTTAAAAGAAGGGAAAAAAGCAAAACCAAAAAAGGAAGAAGATTTTACGCACTTGTTTAAAGTGAAGGCGCCGCTTCTTCAGGCGGCCGAAGCTGTTTGTCTTTTGGGAAACGTGCCCGAATTAGGAGCATGGAACAAGGAGAAGTTTTTGTTGCTGACAAAAAAAGGCGAGTGGTGGACGATTGGCGTAAACCTCTCAAGAGAAAACCTTCCCGTTTCTTACAAATACGGTGTTGTTGACGCAGAAGCAAATGCCTTTTTGCGTTTTGAAGGCGGCGATGATCGCTTTGTTTTTAACGACGACGTAGCCAACAAAAAGACCGTCGTACACGATGCTTTTATTCGCTTGCCCAATACAAGTTGGAAAGGCGCCGGCATTGCCATTCCGGTGTTTAGCCTGCGAAGTGCAAACAGCTTTGGCATTGGCGAGTTTGCCGACATAAAACCGTTGGCTGATTGGGCCAAAGAAACCGGTTTAAAGCTCATTCAACTTCTGCCCATCAACGATACTTCCGCTACGTTTACGTGGAAGGATTCCTATCCTTACGCGGCCATTTCGGCCTTTGCCTTGCACCCGGTTTACATCAACCTCCAAAGAGTCGCGGGCAAAAAAAAAGGACAACTGCTGAAGTCAATCGTCAGCAAGCAAAAAGCTTTAAATGATCTTGCAGAAATTGATTACGGGGCAGTGATGAACGCGAAAATGGCTGCGCTTTATGAATTGTACGAAGCATCGGAGATGAGCTTCTTAGACGAAAGAACTTACGAAGAATTTTTTGAAGACAACAAGCACTGGCTTGTTCCATATGCAGCTTTTTGTTTTTACCGCGACAAATACAAAACCTCAGATTTTTCAAAGTGGAAAATCGGATCGGTTTACAACGAAGCCGAAGTTGCAAAGCTTACCTCGCACAAATCGAAAAACTTTGAGCAGATTGCATTTTTTTATTTCGTGCAATACCACCTCCATTTGCAATTAAAAGAAGCAGTGGATTATGCGCACAAAAAAGGTCTTGCCATCAAAGGCGACATTCCCATCGGCATTTACCGTTACGGCGCTGATGCCTGGACGGCGCCTTCGCTTTACAACATGAACATGCAAGCCGGTGCGCCGCCCGATGATTTTGCCGTGAAAGGTCAAAACTGGGGCTTTCCTACGTACAACTGGCAGGAGATGGAAGAAAACCATTTTGACTGGTGGAAGCAACGCTTTCACCAAATGGGCCATTATTTCGATGCCTTTCGCATTGATCACATCCTTGGCTTCTTTCGCATTTGGAGCGTGCCGATGAACGCCGTGGAAGGAATCCTGGGCCGCTTCATTCCGGCCTTGCCTGTAACGGCACACGAGTTCGGTGAACGAAGCATTTGGTTTGATTACAATCGTTATTGCAAGCCTTACATCACCGATGCCATTCTTTCGCAAACTTTTGGCGACAAAGCCGCGCTGGTAAAAGAATCGTTCTTGCAGCCAAACGAAGCCGGCCGTTACGACCTGCGTGAAGAATTCAACACGCAACGAAAGGTGGACTTCTATTTTTCTTTACAAGAGGCCAACGAGGATAACCAACAACTAAAGCAAGGCCTGTTTGATCTTATCAGCAACGTGCTGTTGTTTGAAGAAGAAGGTTCTGGCGGGCAACATTTTCATTTTCGCATTTCAATGGAAGACACGCCTTCGTTCCGATATTTGGATGAAGCCATTAAGCACAAACTGAAAGAACTATACATTGATTATTTCTATCGTCGTCAGGATCAGTTTTGGAAAGAGGAAGCCATGAAAAAATTGCCGGCTTTGAAAGACGCCACCAACATGCTCATTTGCGGCGAAGATTTAGGCATGGTGCCGCACGGCGTACCCGATGTGATGAAGCAGTTGGGCATTTTAAGTTTGGAAGTTCAGCGTATGCCGAAGAACCCGCAAACGGAATTTTTTCATCCGAAAGATGCGCCGTATTTATCGGTGGTCACGCCTTCCACTCACGACATGAGCACCGTCCGCGGCTGGTGGGAAGAAGACCGCGAAAAAACGCAAAAATTCTTCAACAATATTCTCGGAGAACGGGGCACGGCGCCACAGTTTTGCGAGCCGTGGATCAATCGTGCCGTTGTTTTGCAACACCTTTACTCACCGGCCATGTGGAGCATCTTTCAATTGCAGGACATTTTAGGAATGGATGAAAAACTACGCCGCGAAAATCCGCACAAAGAAAGAATCAACCTGCCGGCTAACCCGACGCATTACTGGAATTACCGGATGCACCTTCCGCTGGAACAACTGTGCAAGGAGGAATCATTTAACGAAGAAGTAAAAACATACATCCGCAACAGCGGACGAGGGAATTAAACGTTGGTGGTTGATTGTTGTTCGAATTGAGAAGCGCTACAATCAACCACCAACGACCAACGATCAACCTTTCAATCATGCGCATTTTTTTAATCGGCTTCATGGGTTGCGGCAAAACGTACTGGGGCAAATTGCTAAGCCAGAAGCTGCAAATTTCTTTTTTTGATTTGGACGCAGTGATTGAAGAACAGGAAGGCAAAAGCATTACCGAAATTTTTGCCGAAAAAGGAGAAGAGCATTTCCGGCTGCTGGAAAAAGATGTGCTTTACATGCTTACCGAAAATTACGAAAGCTTTGTAATGGCCTGCGGCGGCGGCGCTCCCTGCTTCTTTAACAACATTGACTACATGAAAAAGAAAGGCTCCACGGTTTGGATCAACTGCTCGCTGGATTGCCTTTACAGCCGCCTTGTAAAAGAAAAAGAAAAGCGTCCGCTGATCAAAAATATTCCGGACGATGAATTGAAAGCCTTCATCATTAAAAAATACGCCGATCGCAAAATATTTTACCAGCAAGCGGCCATCATTCTAAGCGATGAAGAAATCAGCCTTGATACGCTAATTGAAAAAACATTTCATACCTGACCATGCAAAAAATTTATCTCGTTATTGGAAGTTTGTTGGCTGGCCTTGCTGTGGCCCTTGGCGCTTTTGGTGCACACGGATTAAAAAAAATTGTTTCGTCCGAGAACGTGGCCACCTATCAAACAGGCGTGCAATACCAGATGTATCACGCATTGGCGCTCATTCTCGTCGGCATTTTATCGGAGCGCATTTACAACGGCTTTATTTCTTCTGCGGGTGTTTTGTTTGTGGCCGGGATTATTTTTTTCTCCGGTTCTTTGTACCTGATCGTCTCCATGAACGCCATGAGCAAGACAGTTCCCACGGCCATTGGCATACTGACGCCGGTTGGAGGCCTGTTCTTTATTTTGGGTTGGGTTTGCCTGATAGTGGGGTTACTGAAAAAATAACGGCTTTTTTAGGCTGCCCGCCGTTCCGGGCCTGCGTTTCCTGCCGTCAAATCCTATCTTTGGTTCATGGCTAATGAGCTGAAGAAATCCACGCCTAAAGTTGCTGAAAAACCGGTGCCCAAGAAAAAAGCGGCCAACCCTAAACCCGTTGCCGCTGCCCCTGCAAAAAAAACGCCCCCTTCGTCATCCTTTAAAAAAGAAAAAGAAGAAAAAGTTGACTTAAAAAAGTTGGCGAAGGACGAACGTACCCACAAAATTCTGGGCACGGTTTCGTTGCTGATGTCGGTGTTTTTGTTCATTTCTTTTGTGTCTTATTTTTCTACATGGAAAGAAGACCAGTCGCAAATTTTTAACAAGGGGATTGGCTTTTTGTTCGATAGCGGGTCAAAGGTTGCCAACCTTCTTGGCCGCCTGGGTGCTTATGCCTCGCACGGGCTGATTCGCCAGTCATTTGGCCTTGCCTCTTTTCTTTTTTGCTGTTTCTTTTTCGTGGTTGGAATCAATCTAATTACAGCCCGAAAGGTGTTTTCCATCTGGCGCAACCTGCGTTACGTGACCATTGGTTTAATCATTCTTTCCGTTACGCTTTCCTTTCTTTTTTCATCCTTTGATTTTCCCTTCGGCGGCAGCGTTGGTGACATGATCAACAACTGGCTGAAAGCCTTTCTTGGAACCATCGGTACGGCTGCCTTGTTGTTAGTGGTTGGCGGCTCTTACCTCATTTGGCAATTCAATCCAACCTTTAAAGTGCCCATTCGTGACAAAGAATTTTCTGCGGAAAATGAAACCGCACGATTGACCATTGAAGAAGACGAAGCCGAAGAAAAAGAAGAACCGCTACAACAAGAACCATCGCTGATTGCGCTTGCCAAACAAGCCGCAACCATCAACGATTTGTATGCTGAAAAAGAAGATGCAAAACAACACGAGAGCAACCCGAACGCTTTAAACGGCGACGGCGAAATGGTGCTCAGCATTAATCCTGCAAAAGGAGAAAAAGACTACGGCTTCCATCTGACAGAAAAGGAAGAGGATAGAGCGACGATTGAGGAAGAAGAACCTTTACATGTAAACGAGCCGGTTGAAGAAAGCATTAACGACGAAATACTGCACAAAGAAGAAGAGGCAATTACCACGGAAGTTCCGTTTGAAATTAAAGAAGAACCGAAGCCAAGAAAACGAGAGCAGACAGTTGAAAATCTTGAACTGGAGATAAAGTCGAAAGAGGATGAAATAGAAGAAGAAGGAGAAACCGAACGGCAAAAAGATTACAGCGATCTGCCGCCTTACGAACCTACGCTTGACCTTCGCGATTACAAATACCCATCGGTTGATTTGCTGGAAGCCCACGGCAGCGAAAAGATTGTGCAAGATCCTGCGGAACTGGAAGCCAACAAAAACCAGATCATCAACACGCTGAAGAATTACGACATCACCATTCAAAAAATCAGCGCCACGGTGGGGCCAACGGTAACGCTTTACGAGATTGTTCCCGCAGCCGGTGTTCGTATTTCACGCATCAAAAACTTGGAAGATGACATTGCGCTAAGCCTTGCTGCGCTTGGCATTCGCATCATCGCGCCCATTCCGGGCAAAGGAACGATTGGCATTGAAGTGCCGAACGTGAAGAAGACCATCGTGAGCATGAGAACGTTACTTTCGGCAGAAAAATTCACGCACAACACCTTCAGTCTTCCCATTGCCATCGGCAAAAAAATCGACAACGAAAACTTCATCGTTGATCTGGCTTCGATGCCGCACTTGCTCATGGCCGGTGCAACAGGACAAGGTAAATCGGTGGGTTTAAATGCGGTGCTGGTTTCGCTTCTGTATAAAAAACATCCATCACAATTGAAGTTTGTTTTGATTGACCCGAAGAAAGTAGAGTTGAGCGTTTACCGCCACATCGAAACGCATTTTCTTGCCAAGTTGCCTGGCGAAGAAGACGCCATCATCACCGACACAAAAAAAGTAATTCACACGCTCAATGCGCTTTGCATTGAAATGGACAACCGCTACGATCTTTTAAAAGAAGCCGGCGCACGTAACATCAAAGAGTACAACGAGAAGTTTACCAAGCGAAGACTGAACCCGCAAAAAGGCCATCAGTTTCTTCCTTTTATTGTGTTGGTAGTGGATGAATTTGCCGACCTGATTATGACTGCGGGCAAAGAAGTGGAAATGCCCATTGCACGCTTGGCACAACTTGCACGTGCTGTTGGCATTCACTTAATCATTGCCACGCAACGGCCTTCGGTAAACATCATCACGGGTACTATTAAAGCAAACTTCCCGGCACGTATTGCGTTCAAGGTTTCGTCGAAGATTGATTCAAGAACCATTCTTGATGCAGGCGGCGCGGAGCAACTCATTGGCAAGGGCGACATGCTCATTTCCTACAACGGCGAGATCACCCGTTTGCAATGCGCTTTTGTGGACACACCTGAAGTGGAAAAAATCGTTGACTTTATTTCCAATCAGCGCGGTTATCCGCAGGCCTTCATGTTGCCCGAATACGTGGACGAAAAAGAGATGGAAGGGAAAGATTTTGACATGTCTGATAAAGACCCCTTGTTTGGCGATGCGGCAAAACTCATTGTGCAAAACCAGATGGGTTCTACCTCGCTCATTCAGCGCCGCATGAAGCTTGGCTACAATCGTGCAGGCCGCCTGATGGATCAGTTAGAAGCCGCAGGTATCGTTGGCCCAAACCTTGGCAGCAAAGCAAGAGAAGTGCTCGTAAAAACCGAAGCCGACCTGTTTGAAATATTGGAGACCTTAAGTTAGTGTTAAGATACCCGCATTGCGTTAATCTTGGTTAATCCCGGCAGGCCTGTTGCCTTCTTACAAAAGTCAACCGGCTATCTTTGCCGGGATATTTTATTTAAACAAATCACGCAATGAAAAGAACGCTTACGCTACTGAGTTTTGTCTCGCTGTCCTTCGCCGTACTCGCACAAACCAATCCCACCAAAAGCGATCCCGAAGCCAAGAAAATTTTAGATGCGGTAAGCGCAAAATTCAAAACCTATTCTTCTCCGCAGGCCTCGTTTACCTATAAAGTTGAGAACGCAGGAGGCAAAGCCCTTTCTACCAAAAGAGGAACGGTAACGATGAAGGGAAACAAGTTCCGTGTGTCAATGGACGGCATGGAAATTTTCTCCGACGGCAAAACCATTTGGAACTACGATAAATCGGCTAATGAAGTAACGGTGAACAACATGAACGAAGGTGGCAGCGCCATGACTCCGCAAAAAATGTTTACCAATTTTTACGACAAAGACTTTTTTTACAAACTGAACGGCACAAAAACCGAAGGCGGCAAAACGCTTTCGGAAATCGAATTGACGCCGATGGATAAAAGCCGTCCTTACCACAAAATTTACGTGTTGGTTGATAAAGGCGCTCACACTATATACAACGCACAATTTTTGGAAAAATCCGGCGGCCGTTACAGCTATACGGTTAACAGTTTAAAACCTTCTACTTCGATGGGGGATGCGGATTTTATTTTTAACAAAAGCAAGTACCCCGGCGTAGAAGTAGTGGACTTGCGTTAAAAGTCTGAACCATGATTTGGGTGGATTAAAATGATTTTGCAGGAAAGAAAAGAGTCGTTCATGATTGAACGACTCTTGCTTTATCGGGCTGTTTCCATTTCTTCCTAATCCTCAAAATCCACCCAAATCATGGTTCAGACTTTCCTACATTTGCTGCCCTTAAAATTGACGAATCGTTTTGTGTTTATGAAATCAAAATACCTACAAAAAATCGCTGAGAAACTATCACTGTCGCTGAAACAAATCACCAACGTTGACAACTTGCAGGCCGAAGGCGCCACCATCCCTTTTATGGCGCGTTACCGCAAAGAAGCAACGGGTAATTTGGACGAAGTTGTGATTGGCAATGTGGTGGAAGAGTTGGCTTACTTTACCGACCTTGAAAAGCGTAAAACAACCGTTCTTAAAACCATTGAAGACCTCGGAAAATTAACGCCAGCGTTAAAGGAAAAAATTGAAAATTGTTACAGCGCGACCGAGCTCGAAGACATCTATCTGCCTTATAAACCGAAGCGCAAAACAAGAGCCGTGCAGGCAATTGAAAAAGGTTTGGAGCCGCTGGCAAAAGTCTTGTTTGAGCAGGCTAACATTAACCCCGATGAAGAAGCCGCAAAATTTATTACGGCCGATGTGAAGGATGCAAAAGAAGCTTTACAAGGCGCAAGAGATATCATTGCCGAATGGGTGAGCGAACACGAACAGGCAAGAGCAAAAGTTCGCCAACTGTTTGCCGAAACGGCAACGCTTGCATCAAAAGTTTTAACGGCCAAAAAAGAAGAAGCGGATGCACAGAAATACCGCGACTATTTTGAGTTCAGCGAGACGCTGAGCAAAAGCCCTTCGCACCGGATTATGGCAATCAGAAGAGGAGAGAAGGAGGGTTTTTTGTTGATGGACATAAACATTGACAAGACAACGGCAGTGGAAGGGTTAGAGCACATCTTCATCAAAGCTTCGAATCCTGCGTCAAGCGAAGTAAAGAAGGCGATTGATGATTCTTACACACGCTTGCTTAAGCCTTCCATCGAAAACGAATTTCGCCTGTTGAGTAAGAACAAAGCCGACGAAGAAGCCATCAACGTTTTCACCGAAAACCTGCGGCAATTGCTGCTGGCATCGCCACTCGGTTCAAAGAATGTTTTGGCCCTTGATCCCGGCTATCGAACCGGTTGCAAAGTCGTTTGCCTGGATGCACAGGGAACCTTTGTTCACAACACAACCATCTATCCGCATCCGCCGCAGAACCAGTGGCAGGAAAGTCTGGCTGAAATCAAACGGCTTGTTTCAAAATACAACATTGAAGCCGTCGGCATTGGCAACGGAACGGCCGGAAGAGAAACGGAACAGTTGGTGCGAAGCATTGATTTTGGAAAGCCCGTCAGCATCTTTCAGGTGAACGAAAGCGGCGCTTCCATCTACTCCGCATCGGAAGTGGCGAGAGAAGAATTTCCGAACGAAGACGTGACCGTTCGCGGCGCCATCAGCATCGGCAGACGATTGCTTGATCCCTTGAGCGAGTTGGTGAAGATTGATCCAAAATCAATTGGCGTAGGCCAATACCAACACGACGTCAACCAAACCAAATTAAAAACGGCACTTGACAGGGTTGTGGAAAGTGCGGTAAACTTCGTGGGTGTTGATGTAAACACGGCGTCGAAACATTTGCTGCAATACGTATCGGGGATTAGCTCAACGCTGGCAGCCAACATCGTTCAATACCGAGCGAAAAACGGTGCTTTTGCATCGCGTGAAGAATTAAAAAAAGTTCCGTTGATGGGGCCGAAATCTTTTGAGCAATGCGCGGGTTTTCTGCGAATTGCTAACGCTGAAAATCTGTTGGATAATTCATCGGTTCACCCGGAACGTTACGCACTGGTTGAACAAATGGCAAAAGACGTGCAAGCTTCGCTGGAAGAGCTGATTAAGAATGCTGACGTTCGCAAACGCATCAACAAGCGGCAATACATCAACGAAACGGTTGGCGAATACACGGTGGATGATATTTTAAAAGAACTGGAAAAACCCGGTCGCGATCCGCGTGCCCCGATTGAGGAATTTCAGTTTGACGCAAATATAAAATCCATCGAGGATGTAAAAGTGGGCATGACCGTTCCGGGCATTGTTACCAACATTACCGCGTTTGGCGCTTTTGTTGACATTGGTGTAAAGCAGGATGGTCTTGTGCACGTTTCGCAATTGAGCAATCGTTACGTTTCCGATCCAAAAGAGGTGGTGAAGCTTGGGCAGAAAGTGAGTGTAACCGTTACAGAAGTTGACGTGGCAAGAAAGCGGATTGCACTGAGCATGAAGACAGAGAACGGAAGCCAGAAGTCAGATATGCGGAGTCAGAAAGAAGGAAAAAAGCCATTCGTACAAAAAGAACAATCGCTGAATTCTTTTCAAAAAAGTTTGCTGGATTTGAAGAAGAAGTTTGGATAAAAATTTAGCCCTCAAATGAGGGCTTTTGGTTTTAGATAACGGTGTTGATGTAGTGTGTTGATTCTTTTTAAAATTCTGAAAGAGCAGAAGGTTTGTGATCGCGGCGTTTTTATTTTTTTGCCGGCAGCAATTCATAGGTGAGAGATTGCGTAACCGGAAAGCGAAACGGTTTGTTTTTGTAAACACCCGGAATCCATTCAGGGCTTAGGCCTACAACACGCAAAGCGTCCAAATCAACGGCGCGGTTGCCCAATGATTCAAGAATCCGCGGTTTGACTATGTTGCCGTTTTCGTCTATCACAAACTGGATTTTCACCGTGGCGTTTTGCTTCTCCGGAGCGTTAGTGGTTATGTCTCTGGTTGCGTTCTTCTTTACAAACGTCTGCCATTTTCAGTGCCTCCTTTGGGCTGCGCAGGTCGTGCAAACATGTAGTTTTTTATTTTTTGTCCTGTTTCATCGTAAGCTTCTTTCACCTCGCCTTTGCCGTTGCCTACACTTACGTAATGACAGTCGAGTTGCTGGTTAGGATAGTAATGAAACGATTCGGCAAGCGTACCATCGGTATTAAAAAACAGCGAATCTTCGAGTTTGCCGTTTTTGCTGTAAACTCTTTGCAAACCGTTCGGGTGGTTCATGGAAGTATCAGCATACAACGATTCTTCGCGTTTCTTTTTCGATCCTTTCCAATAGGAAAAGCATTTATAACCGCCATCAATTTTTGTAAACTCGGCGTAATACATTGCCTTCGCAGGCGAGGTTTCTAGCCAATCTGCATCGTAATATTTGGTGACGGTTTGTGCGGATAAACGAAAAGATATAAAAGTTAGAAAGAAGGCTGCAACGTTTTTAAAACAAAGCATAAAGCAAAATTAGTTGGATGATGTAACCGGCGCACTGCTTTGCAGTTCTTCCATCAGTTTGTTCACAAAGCTCCGGGTCATTAACGTCAGATTTGAATTGTAATCGGTGAGGTGTTCCGATGTGGCCGACTTCCACGATTGGAAGAAACGAATGCCTTTGTTTTCAGCGTTGCTTTTCACTGTAATTCTGCCGGATTTTGCAACGCTGTCAGCGCCGGTTAGTTTATACGACACCACCAAATCTTTAAAGTCTGGCTCCACGTAAATCTTGTCCCAGCTAATGGCGTAAATCAACCAAATCATGTGCGATTTGTCCACGATAGCAAAGGCATTCGGTACTTGTTCTACGGTTAGCTCAAGCCGTTGTCCGTTCAATTTTTGCGCAAGCCCTTTGGTTGCAAGTCCGTTAATTGTATTTGCAAAAGCAGTGACCGGAATGGCCGGATTCAACGTGCAGGTATGCCGCCAATCCATTGACCAATAAACAATCAACGGAACGACTTTGCTCGTTTTTTGTTTGGTCATCGAGATGATATCGGGGTCGGAATGAAGCGTAGAATTTACCACAATATCAGCCTTCATCTTTTTGTCTCTTTTCGGAAGTTGATCGTTGTATTGCGAAGACACATAACGATCCATTTTGGCAGAAGTAAGACAGCTGCTAAAAATCACTACAAAAAAAGACGCGGTAAAAAAGAGCAGGAAAAGTTGAGGTCTTATGTTTCTCATAAACAGTATGTTTTGACGCAAAATAGCGGGGGGGGAATATCCAAATTTGCCGTAAAAAATTATTCCACAACTACCCGCCTTAATTTCACCAGCTTCACCAACAATTCTTCCAGCAACTCCAGTTTCAACATATTTGCGCCGTCGCTCAACGCACAGGAAGGATCGGGGTGCGTTTCAATGAACAAGCCATCCGCACCGGTTGCAATGGCAGCGGACGCAATGGTGTCAATCATCAACGGATTGCCGCCCGTTATTCCGCTCGTTTGATTGGGTTGTTGCAGACTGTGCGTACAGTCCATTACCACCGGCACTTTATTCTCTTGCATTATTGGAATGTTGCGGTAATCAACGACTAAATCCTGGTAGCCGAACGTTGTTCCGCGTTCCGTCAACATAACCTTTTCGTTGCCGGTGCTTTTAATTTTTTCTACCGCAAACTTCATCGAAGCGCCGCTTAAAAATTGTCCTTTCTTCACGTTCACAATTTTCCCCGTGTCGCCAGCCGCTAGGAGCAATTCCGTCTGGCGGCAAAGAAAGGCGGGTATCTGTAACACGTCCACGTATTTCGCGGCCATTGCGGCTTCGGGTTCTGAATGAATATCGGTGGTGCAGGGAAGATTAAAATGTTTTGCTACCCTCTGTAAGATCTCCAGTCCTTTTTCATCGCCAATGCCTGTGAAAGAATTAGCGCTGGTACGATTGGCTTTGCGGTACGAGGCTTTCAAGATGTAAGGAATCTTGAATTTCTTGCAGAGCGCAAAAACTTTTTCAGCCACATCAAATACGAGTTCTTCGCTTTCCACCACGCAAGGGCCGGCGATCAAGAAAAAAGCATTCTTATCGTATTGCTGCGCAGAAAATAAATCTTCCAAAAATGTATTCATGCCGCAAAAGTAACGGAAGAGCAAAGGCACAATGCAATCGTTTGTACACGCCACTTTTCGTTGGACATTGACAATTACATTTGCAGCGCTGTATGACAAAAGAAAAAATACTCGTAATCGGAGCTTCGGGACAAATCGGCGTTGAACTAACCTTGACCCTGCGCAAAATTTACGGCGAGCAGAACGTGATTGCTTCCGACCTGCGCGAACAAAACCCGCTGCTGCAAGGCTCCGGCCCTTATGTGAGCCTCGATGTGATGAACAAAGAAATGCTGCACGTGCAAATCATCCGTCAAGGCGTGACGCAGATTTATTTGCTGGCCGCAATTTTGTCGGCAACGGGAGAGAAGAACCCCGCCTTGGCCTGGCACCTGAACATGCAAGGTTTGCTCAACGTGTTGGACATTGCCAAAGAAGAAAAGCTGAACAAAGTTTACTGGCCCAGCAGCATTGCAGTCTTTGGCCCAACTTCACCCAAAAAGGATTGTCCCCAAAAAACCATCATCGAGCCTATCACGGTTTATGGCATCTCGAAATATGCCGGCGAGTTTTGGTGTAATTATTATTTCAATAAATACGGCGTGGACGTGCGCAGCCTGCGTTATCCCGGATTGATTTCTTACAAATCTGCGCCCGGTGGTGGCACCACCGATTATGCAATTGAAATTTTTCATGAAGCGCTTGAACACGAACACTACACTTGCTTTTTGGAAAAGGATACTTATCTGCCCATGATGTACATGCCCGACGCCATCAGGGCGACAATCGAATTGATGGAAGCGCCGCGTGAAAAAATTAAAGAAAGAACCTCGTATAATCTCTCGGCTATTTCGTTTTCGCCGGAAGAGATTGCGGCCGAAATCAAAAAGCACATTCCTTCTTTCACCGTTGATTACAAGCCCGACTACCGCCTGGACATTGCCAACAGTTGGCCGCAAAGCATTGACGATTCGACGGCACGGACCGATTGGGGATGGAAGCCTGAATTTGACCTGGCCGCCATGACCACGGACATGCTCGAAAATTTGAAGCGATAATTTTGAGCCGAACGACGGTACTATTCTTCAGCATTGTTGCAAGTTTACCCTGAGCTTGCCGAAGGGCACTCGTGTACGCTTTGTTCGCTGCGCATCTGAACCGGGATAAGTGAGATGAGGAGAATAAACAATCCCAAACATCCCATTCATCTCACTTATCCAGATTCAAACAATTTCGGCGATTTTATAAGAAGTTTTGGAAAGTCTTTTCTATTTTGGCCTCTCAATAACCAATGAAATACCCATGCAAAAATCCGTCATCACCGCAGCCTTTGCTGCCCTTTCCCTTTCCGCTTTTGCGCAAACCGACAGCTCCTCATTTTACCTTCAAAAAGGCCTTGATGAAAAACTAAAAGGCCGCCGAATGGAAGTGGTCAAAAACCTGGAAAAAGCCTACAACTTTAACAAGAGCAATCTTCCCGTTGTAACTGAATTGGGCAACGCTTATTTCGCTGTAAATTTTTTAGGCAAGGCCAAAGAAAAATTTGTGCAGGCCGAAAGCCTTGGCGACAAGTCGGCGGCGACTTACAAGCAGTTGATGAACCTTAGCTTCAACATGCGGCAATGGCCCGATGCGGTGAAGTATGCGCAGGCCTTAAAGAAGGCCGATGCCGCTGAAAAAACGGATTACATCGTTGGCCGTGCCTATTACGAAGAGGAAGATTTGGGCAAAGCCATTCCGGCATTGGAAGCCGCCGCAAAAGACGACCCCGCCAACGGCGAAATTCCGCACACACTGGCAACGGCTTACACCAACATGCAGAACTTTAAGCAAGCCATTCCCCAATTTCAAAAAGCCTTGGCGTTGCAACCGTCCAATAACCGCTGGATCTATGAGCTGGCGCTTGTTTACTACGGTATCAACGACAACGGCAATGCACTGAAATACATGCTGGAAGCGGGAGAGAATGGCTACCGCAAGGACAACGAGTACACACAGAACCTGGCGACGGCCTACATCAACGCCGGCAAGTTCAACGAAGGTTTGGCCGTGATGAAAGAAGTGCTGGAAAAACGTCCCACCGATCTTGGCCTGCTTGACATGATTGCCGAAACCTGCTACGACGCGAGCAAATACGACGATGCCATTAACTATTACAACAAGATTTTAGCCGTTGACGAAAAGAAAGCCGAGGCCTTGTACATGATGGGCATGGCTTACCAAAAGAAAGGGCAAACCGACAATGGCCGTCGTCTTTGCGACAAAGCCATTGCGATGGACCCGAGTCTTGCCGGATTAAAAACGGAGAAGAAAATGCCGGGGGGGTTCTAAAGCCCATCCCGACCTTCCCGGTGGGAGGGCCATCCTCGCACAGACCCTTGCTTTTCGACAAATCTTTTGACCTAATTGTTTCCGAAACTGAAATTGCCCTCGCGGTTTAATTTTTGAAATGCCTGTTACCGACAGGCATTTTCGTTTGTTTTAATTTGAGCCGCATGAAAGGATTTTACACCGTCGGTTTATTAATTGTCTCCAATGTTTTTATGACCCTGGCCTGGTACGGCCACTTGAAATTTAAGGACTGGGGTTGGCTCACAAAAGCCGGCTTGTTCCTCATTATTTTAATCAGTTGGGGACTGGCGTTTTTTGAATATTGCTTCCAGGTGCCGGCCAATAAAATTGGTTTTAAAGAAAACGGCGGGCCATTTTCGCTGTTTCAATTGAAGGTGATACAGGAAGTGGTTACGCTGACGATTTTTGTTTTGTTTGCACGGGTGTTTTTTAGCGGAGAGCATTTAACGTACAACCACGGCATTGCAGCTTTGTTGTTGGTGGGAGCGGTGTGGTTTGCGTTTCGGTGAGGCAACGGTTTAGGGCTTGGCGATGTACCGGCATTCATGGTTTGTCAGCCCCGGTAAGGTATTCAAATGTTTATTAAAGTACAAAAGCTGAATGATGATTCGTCAGCCGGTATTTTGGCAAGCCGATGTTGTACGCATACCTGTTTGTCACTTGCATTATCCAAGTTTATTCTCGTTGAGCTGTGTCTGTAAAATAGTTTGAGGTTCATCCAAATCGCTTCTTAGTTCGTTGTAAGGGATAACGATTGGTGAACCATAGGTTTTGAGCAATGACTTCAGGATTTTTCTTTTTACAAAGTTGGATTGTCTGCTAATATATTCAAGTGGGTTAGCGACTACTATTACCAATATTTTGTCCTTCGTCCGCTTTATTTCTTGGATGTCGCTCCACGGAATATGTCCAGCAGAAAAAAGAATGGTGTTGTCTGTAATGCCCGAATTGTCAACTGTAATTCCCGCCTTCTTGTCTTTCCGCTTTCGTAAAAGGGAAAGTGTCCAAGGTGCAGCAAATAGAGCGAGCATAAATCCCGCACCTGAAAAAAGGATTGGCAATAAAGAATGGCTGAAAAAAATCGTTGATGCAAGCGCAAGTCCAACAAGTAAACTTTTAATTGAAAGCCTTAGCAACCCTTTCAACTTTCTTTTATTTAGGGGAATGTAAATTGATTCGGCTGCTATCATAACGCTCCTTGGTTTATTGAAACGTCAGTAGGGTTGCGTACAACTCAAAAATAGACGAAAGTTTTGCCCTTTAAACTGCCCAGCAATATTTAGTGTCGACTGATTTTCAACCACAAATCCGTTTAAACGAAAGTTTTAAACTTTCGCAAATACAATTTTACAACTACTACAAATCAAACTTTATCCCTTGCGCCAGCGGCAGCTTGTTGCTGTAATTAATCGTGTTCGTTTGCCGCCGCATGTAAATGCGCCATGCATCGGAACCGCTTTCCCGTCCGCCGCCGGTTTCCTTTTCGCCGCCAAAGGCGCCGCCAATCTCCGCACCCGATGTGCCGATGTTTACGTTGGCAATGCCGCAATCGCTTCCTGCTGTTGAAAGAAAAGCTTCCGCTTCGCGGAGGTTTAGCGTCATAATGCTCGACGACAGACCTTGCGGCACGCCGTTCTGAATGGCAACGGCTTCGTCAAAGCTTTTGTATTTCATCAGGTATAAAATGGGCGCAAAAGTTTCGTGCTGCACTACGTCAAAATGAGGCTGCACTTCGGCAATGGCAGGCTTCACATAACAACCGCTTTCGTAACCGTCGCCTTCCAGCACGCCACCTTCCGCCACAAAGGTTCCGCCTTCGGCCTTGCAACGTTCAATCGCGTCCTCGTACATCTTCACCGCGCCTTTGTCAATGAGCGGACCGACGTGCACAGTCTCATCCAACGGATTGCCGAGGCGCAATTGCTTGTAGGCATTCACCAATTTATTTCGAAACGAATCGTAAACTTCTTCGTGAATGATCAATCGCCGCGTGGTAGTACAACGTTGTCCGGCCGTTCCCACTGCGCCAAACACGCAACCCACCAGCGCCATGTCAAGGTCGGCGTCTTTTGAAATGATGATGGCGTTGTTGCCACCCAACTCCAATAATGAACGGCCAAGCCTCGCACCAACGGCTGCACCAACGGCCTTGCCCATGCGTGTAGATCCGGTTGCTGATACAAGAGGAATGCGAATATCATTCGCCATGCGTTCTCCAACTTCTCTTTCACCCACCAACAAATTGCAAACACCTTCGGGAACATCGTTCGCCGATAAAACATCAGCCATAATTTTCTGGCAAGCCACGGCGCACAGCGGTGTTTTTTCCGAAGGCTTCCACACGCATACGTCGCCGCAAACCAGCGCCAGCGCCGTGTTCCAGCTCCACACCGCCACCGGAAAATTAAAAGCCGATATGATGCCTACAATTCCCAGCGGATGCCATTGCTCGTACATGCGGTGGCCGGGCCTTTCGCTGTGCATGGTCAGGCCGTGCAACTGCCGCGAAAGCCCCACGGCAAAATCGCAGATGTCAATCATCTCCTGCACTTCACCGTAACCTTCCTGCAAGCTCTTGCCCATTTCGTAGGAAACTAATTTGCCCAGCGGTTCTTTGTATTTACGCAGTGCTTCGGCAAATTGCCGCACCACATCGCCGCGTTTGGGCGAAGGCCACAGTCGCCATTCCAAAAAGGCTTTTGATGCGGTGTTGATGACTTGATCGTATGCCTCCGCATCGGCACTCACAACGTCCGCAATTTTTTTACCGTCAACGGGAGAAAAAGACGCGATGATTTTACCGCGGCTTTTAACCCAGTTGCTTCCTGTAGACGCGCCGTTGTAATTTTCTGTGATGCCGAGTTGTTGAAGAATGTCGTGCATAAAATGATTTCTGATTTCAAGATCCGATATCTGGAATTGTTAATCGCTGAAAGCTGATAGCCTTCTCATTTGCCCGCTAAAGATATTTTGATTCCGGCCATGAACCAGCGGCGTGGCATTTGCGCACCTAGCAAGTCGGTATAGATTCTGTCGAGCAGGTTGTCTACTTCAGCAAAAGCACTCAACTTGCTTTTCAAAATGAAAGCCTCTGCTTTTGCGTTCAGCAAAACATAATCGGACGTAACAGGAACAATGAGTGATGAAGAAGACTTTTGCTGTTGTCTTTTTTTGTAAAGACCGTTCAGCGAAAGTGCGAAACGTTTTTGCGTATAACTCACCGCAAAATTTGTTTGAAACCTTGCGTGCGACGAAACGTAAAGCGACGCAGTGTTGTTGCTGCTTTTGTCGTTTAGCCACACAAGGCCGAGCGTCGCCCAAAGATTGCTGTTTGTTGCCAGCGGTTTTGAGAATTGAACATCGCCTTCGTAGCCCGTTGTGGTTACTTCGGCAATGTTTTTTGCGAAGGCATACGTGCCGTTTGCTGCAAGGTTGCTGTTGTGCGGAATTTGTGCAGCCGGCGTCAAAACATAATCAATTAAATTTTTATGGTGGCGCTGAAAGAATGTGCCCGAAAGTTTCAACGCGGTGTTCAAAAAATAATCCGCGCCGGCTTCGTAACTGAACGAACGTTCGGCTTCCAAATCCGGGTTGCCTAAACGCTGTCCGTTGCTTACAAATGATTTGTTGTAATTGTTATAACGTTCTGTAAAGTCGGCATCCCGAATGGTTTTGCCTGCACTGCCGCGCAACTGCCACTGCATTGCACGATACGAAAGATTCACTTGCGGTACGGCTTCCCATCCGGCCCTCTCGTTCCATTCCAATCTTGCAGCCGGCGAAACGAAAAAGTGTTTACCAAAACGCTGCGATAAAATAAGAAAGGCCGCAGCAAGATTTACGGTGTGGTTGCCGCGGTCGTTCGACGTGATTTTTTTGTTGATGAATTGCAATCCGGGTGTCAGCGTTGTGTTGGCGCCGAGTTTTCTTTCGTTGGTTAACAAAGCCTGCCACAATTCGGTTTTGTTTTGATTGGTCGGCGTGAGCTTGTTAAAGGCAAAGCTATCCTGCAATTGCTTGTAGCCAATTTGCAAACGAAGCGTGTTGTTGGTTCCCTGACGCAACAGTTGCAATTGATTCCAAAATGTTTTGAGTGTTTCTTGTGCCGTGTCGGCGATGGAAGAAGTGTAAAAATTCTGCGCGGCAAATTTTCGGTGATCATAAGCGGAGCGAAAAGAAAGATTCCATTTTTCATTGAAGGCATGACCAACCGAAGCAGAAACCGTCGTTGCATTGACAAAGGCGCGAATGCCGCGTTGCAATTGGCCGTTCGTGTTGTTTGATAAAATTCCGCCGCCAAAACTCGTTTTGCCGTTTGATGCATAAACGCCGGCGTTCACCGAATAAAAACCGTATTCGCCGCCGGTAAACTGCGCGGTTGTTTGCAGCTCTTGAACGGTTGATTTTGCCGCAAAAGTTTTTGTGATGATGTTGACAACGCCGCCAACCGCATCGGACCCGTACAGAGCCGAAGAAGCACCTTTTAGAATTTCGATGCGCTCGATTTCGCCCGGCGCAAGCGGAATGTTGGTAGTGAAGTGTCCCGTGTTCGGATCGTTAACGCGAAGCCCATCAATAATGACGAGCACTTGCTGAAAGGTGCCGCCGCGCAGCGTGATGTCGCTTTGCGAACCGAAAGGTCCGCGTGCCTGCAATTCAATGCCGGGCAAATAACGCAGTAATTCGTCGAGTGAATGAACGGGCAGTTGCGCAAAGCGTTCGCCTTTGATGACAAGAAGGTTTCGTCCGGTTTGCGAGGCTTTGATGGGGTTGATGGAAGACGTGATGGTTACGGGGTCAAGTTCCGTTTCCTGTGCTTTTGCGGTTAAAAAAACAAAGGGCATAATGCCAGCGAAAAAAAGAACTCTTTTTCTCATAGCTTTTAAATTGGCGGCGAAGATAAGGCCTCATCCCAACCCTCTTCCTCGAAGCTGGAAAAGGAATGTTTACGTCAGCCAGAGAGCCCAAAGGCGGTAAAGACTTTGTGGCTTGGAAACTTTTTCCTAGTCCTGTTCTGTACGATGAAATGAGTGACACAACAGGCGGTGAACGGAATTACTGAAACGGACTATAAAAGGAAAAGTGCAACCAGAAAACACGATTGAGTGTTTAAAGTACCGTCGAAAAGCGAGGGTTATGCACTGACAACCCCTCCTTAGAGGGCGGGAGGCCGGGTCTTATTTCTTCGCCGTTGCCTTCATTAACGCTACCATTTCTTTTGCCCATTTGCTGTATGCTTTTTCGGAAGGGTGAAGGCCATCGGCAACAACGGCTGTGGCCTTGTCTTTCGCCTTGCGGGAGATGTCGGTAACGTCAGCATACCGCACTTTAAATTGAATGGAGAGTGCTTTGTTCAACGTGTTGTAGGCATCAATTTCTTTGGCGGTTTTTTCAGCATCCATTCGTTGGCCGAAAGGCGTAACGCTATAATCGGGGATAGACAAAACCACAACGTGTTCAGGCTTTCCGCCGGCCAGCGCAATGCTGCGTTTCAAAAGATGTTCAAATTGCTCCTTGTATTCAATAATGTCGCGGCCGCGGTATTGGTTATTTACGCCAATGAGCAGCGAAACAAAATCATACTTCGGCAGAAAGCCGTAATCATTCATCGCCGCTTCCAACTCGTCGGTTGTCCAGCCGGTTTTGGCAATGATCTCTGGCGCATAAAACGTGTAGCCCGCTTTGCGCAAAAGCCCTACGGTTTGATACGGAAAACTTCTTTGCAGTTCAAGGCCTTCGCCGACGGTGTAAGAATCACCGAGAGCAAGATAAGTGTATGCGTGGTGCATGGTGTCGGGTTTTTGCGCAAAATCGCAAAGTGCGGCGCACATAAATAAAAGTAAGGAAAGCGGCTTCATAAAAAATCAACAATCGCCTGAACCGTTTGTTTGTTGCGGTAAATTTTGCTGTGGCCCAAACCTTCCGAAATAACAAAGCGAAAGTTGGGATAGCCTTTGTCAACAATGGGTTGCACATCGGCAAGCGGCGTGATGTAATCGTTTTTGTCCTGCAAAAACAAAACCTGGGCTTTAATGGACGCTGCAGCGCGGGCTACCGAGTACCAGGAGAGCGGTTTCCCGTTGGCTTCTACAATCAACTTTTCAAATTCTTCCTGCACATCTGCGTCCAGTTTTACGATGTGCACGAAATGCTTCATCGCCGTTGTGGATTCGGTGGCCGGTGCAATGAAAACCGCTTTCCAACTTTCGTTGTGCGGCAGTTCTTCCAAAGCCAGGCCCAAAGCAAGTCCCCCAAAAGAATGCGTCAAAAAAGAGGTGACAGGTCCGTATGTTTTTACAATGTGAAGGATTAGATTTTTGTAGTCAACGGCGTTTATTTGTCGTCCGCCGCTGAGGCCGTGCGCCGGCGCATCAAAAGCTAAAATTTCATAGTCTTTTTTCAGGAGCGGTTGAACGTACGCATCGAAATTGAGCACACTCGATTCGAAGCCGTGCAGGATGAGTAATTTTTTCTCGGATGGATGATTGAAGCGAAAGCCTTGAATGGTTACGCCGTTAAAATTGAAGGAAAGCTTTTCTGCTTTTTTAAAGATGGGCGGCAATTCTTTTTTCACCCTTGATTGCGGCGTGGTAAAAAGCCGGAAGGCTTCTTCTGCGGCTTTCTTTTTTGACAAACGGCTTAACAATTTAAATCGTGTTTGAATGTAGTGCAAGGCCAATCGTTTGGTTAACTCCATTTTCTTGTTCAGATTTGAAGTTCGAAGTTCGAGGTTTTGTTCTCCCGGTTGTAATCCTCTCCTAAAATTGCTTTCGGCTAACTTCGAACTTCAAACCACGAACCACATGAACATCGTTATCATCGGCACGGGCAATACCGCAACGGTTCTCGGAAAAAAACTAAAAAAAGCAGGCCATCATATTCTTCAGGTTTTTGGCCGTAACAGCAAAGAAGCAAGTGCATTGGCTTACGAACTGGGCACCGAGTCAACCAACTATTGGAACGTTGTGAACCGTAACGCAGACTTGTACATTCTCGCGGTTTCAGACATCGCGGTGGAAGAGGTTTTTCACGAGTTACAACTTCCCGACAAAACAATCGTGCATACGGCGGCATCGGTTTCAAAAGATGTGCTGAAAGACGGCGCGGAACATTACGGCGTGTTGTATCCTTTGCAAAGTTTGAAGAAAGACAGTGATTACCTGCCGGAGATACCGGTTGTCATTGACGCATCGGACAAGCAAACGCTTGCGATGCTGGATGTGCTGGCACACAGCATTTCCGACAGAGTGATAGAAGCAGGGGATGAGACGCGGGTAAAACTTCACCTGGCGGCAGTGATGGTGAATAATTTTACCAACCACCTGTATGCACTGGTAGAAAAATACTGTAAAGACGAAGGCCTTGATTTTTATTTGTTCCTGCCGCTGATAAAAGAAACGGCGGCGCGGTTGGATACGGTTTCACCGGCGAAATCGCAAACGGGTCCGGCGCTCCGCGGCGACGAAACAACCATTGAAAAACATCTGTTGCTTCTGAAAAAATACCCGCAGTTGGAAACAATTTATGCGCTGTTGTCGGAAAGCATTCGGCAATCAAAGTGAGGATATGGTTTCAATTTCATTCTTGCATTCAAAAGGTTTATTGAACATTGGCGCGGCAACAACCTTATTTCCTTAATAGCTATACAGTAACAGAACCTTTGACCTTATTGCCTTATTTCTAAATGGTAACCGCAATATGGTAATAAGGTTGGTTCTCACAAAACAACATTTGCTATGAAACTAATAAGGTCGAAGCCGGCGAGACGCAGAGCATAAAGCTTGTTTAATTCATGTACACCATCAACATTTCTTTCACGGACAAAAAAACACTGCCGCTGCAATTGAAACGTGAAGCCGCCGGACAAACCTTGCTTGAAGTTTTGCTTAACAGCGATGTCAACATACGCCACGATTGCGGCGGTATTTGTCATTGCACGACGTGCCATATTTATATTGAGAAGGGCGGGAATTTTCTTGAAGAACCTTCGAAAAGAGAAACTGATTTTTTGAAAAAGGTTGCGCAACTAAAACCGGAATCAAGATTGGCTTGCCAGTGCTTGATGCTGGAAGGGAAAGGCGAAATATTAGTGCGCTTGCCGAATGCTGAATAAAGTTACCGAACGCACAAGTGAGTGATCCTTCGGCAAGCTCAGGATAAACTCCACAGGCGCTGATAGTAGCCATGCGGTTGGTCCATAAAAATTGCACAACAACACTTACGTCAACTTGAATGAATGCGTTGAGAAAAACCGCTGCATATTTGCGCCATGAATGTGTTGGAATATTTCAAGCCTGTCAAAGCATTTGTGTTTGACGTGGACGGTGTATTGACAGACGGTTCGGTTGTATTGCTTGAGAACGGTTTACAGGCTAGAACCATGAACGTGAAGGACGGCTTGGCTTTACAAATGGCGCTGAAGGCCGGTTACCGCGTAATCATTGTTTCAGGCGGTTCGTCGGAACCGGTTAGGGTACGGCTTCAGTATTTGGGATTGGAAGACGTTCACCTGGGGTTAAAAGACAAGCTGAAATTTTTAGAAGAGTTGAAAGGAGAATACAGCCTGCACTGGAACGAAATTTTGTACATGGGCGATGACCTGCCGGATCTTGCGGTATTGGAAAAAGTTGGCCTTTCTTGTTGTCCCGCCGATGCCGTGGCAGAAGTGAAAACCATTGTCAAGTACATTTCGCCGGTGGAAGGAGGAAAGGGTGCGGTGCGGGACGTGATTGAAAAAGTTTTAAAAGTTAACCATCACTGGCAGTATGTGCCAGAAATTACTTCGCGTTAAACCGCCTGCATGAATCTTCTTCTTCCGTTTTTGCGATTGATTCGCTGGCCCAACCTGGTTTTCATTGCGCTTACGCAGGCACTTTTTTATTTCTGCATTTATCTGCCCCTTTATCATCAGCAGCAAACCGCAAAGGCCGTGCTGCTCATGCTGGCGTCGGTTTTTATTGCCGCAGCAGGCTACATCATAAACGATTATTTCGATGTGAACATTGACCGGATAAACAAGCCGGAAAAAAACGTGGTTGACCGGGCCATTCACCGGCGCTGGGCCATCATCTGGCACCTTGTTTTAAGCCTTGCAGGCATTGTGCTCACGGCTTTTGCGGTGCGGCTGCATTATTGGTATTTGATTGTAGCAAACCTGGGTTGCGTGGCGCTGCTTTGGTTTTATTCGACTTCGTTTAAGCGGCAATTGCTTGTGGGCAACCTGGTCATTTCGCTCCTCACTGCATGGACCATCCTTGTTTTCTTTTTTGCTTTTTCAAACCCTTCCCACGCCTTTAATACGCCAGACCCGCTTTCGGTAAAATTTTTCCGGCTGGCTTTTCTGTACGCTGGATTTGCTTTTGTGATTTCGCTGGTTCGCGAAGCCATTAAAGACATGGAAGACTTGGAAGGCGATGCCCGTTACGGATGCAAGACGCTGCCGGTGGTGGCCGGCATTCGCACCACCAAAACCTATACGGCGGTTTGGCTGGTTGTGCTGATCGCCACGCTGACGGTGCTCCAATTTTACGTGCTGCAATTTGGCTGGTGGCCTTCGGTGGTATATGCGTTTTTGCGGGTAATTCTTCCGCTCTTGCTTGCCCTGAAAAAGTTGCGCGGTGCAACCAGCAAAGAAGATTATGCCGCCTTAAGCAAGCAAACAAAAAACATAATGCTGTCGGGCATTTTATCCATGATTTTCTTCGCGATTTATTTTTAAGTTATGGCAAGATATGTTTTGGCCTCGCAGTCGCCGCGACGAAAGCAATTGCTGGAATGGGCGGAAGTGGATTTTGAAATCATCGTTGTGCCAACGGATGAAACATATCCCGAAGGCCTTTCGCCAGAAGAAGTAGCGGTTCACATTGCGGCGCAGAAAGCGCTTGCTGTTCGGGGCAAAAGCGGTAAAACCATCATCGCTGCTGATACAATTGTGGTATTGGGAAATGAAATCATTGGCAAGCCGAAAGACCGGGACGACGCGGTTTCCATCCTCAAAAAATTAAGCGGGCAACATCACAAAGTCATCACAGGAGTTGTAATCAACAACGGTGAAAAAGAAGTTGGCTTCGCCGATGTTACGGACGTTGAATTTCATTTGCTGACCAACGAGCAATTGGAATTTTACGTGGACAAATACAAGCCTTACGACAAGGCCGGTGCTTACGCCATTCAGGAATGGATTGGCGTGGTGGGCATCAAGCGAATCGGCGGTGATTTTTACAACGTCATGGGCTTGCCCGTGAGCAGGGTAGTACAAGCATTGAAGGATTTTTGATTGCTGATTTCAAATTGCCATTGCCGTAGAATTTGCTACCTTGAATCATGACCGAAAAACTGCTGCAATTCATTTGGGGCTTTGGCTATTTCAATAAGTCGAGCCTTGCCACCACCAAAGGCGAACCGCTTCTGATTATTTTTCCCGGCTCGCTCAACAAAAATCAGGGCCCGGATTTTTCTTCTGCAAAAATTAAAATTGGAAGCACAACTTTTGCCGGCAACGTTGAACTTCATCTCAAAACATCAGACTGGACAAAGCACGGGCACGAAAGTGATGCGCATTACAGGAACGTCATTCTGCACGTGGTGTACGAACACGACGTTGAGGTAAACAACGTCCCCGTATTTGAATTGTCGTCACGCGTCTCCGTTCTGCTTTTGAACCGTTACGAATCTTTTATGCACAACGCTTCGTTCATTCCCTGCGGCGGCAACATTATTTCCGTAAAGGAATTGATCTGGAAGGGGTGGAAAGAAAGATTGTTGGTGGAAAGACTGTCGCGAAAAGCAGAACACGTGCTGCGTTTGTTCGAGGCATCAAACTGCCATTGGGAAGAGACGTTTTGGTGGATGCTGGCGCGGGCCTTCGGCGGCAAAATCAACGGCGATGCTTTTGAAGCAATGGCACGCTCTGTTCCGGTTAATCTTCTTGCCAAACATAAAACTTCGCTACACCAGCTTGAAAGCCTTTTGCTTGGACAAGCGAACCTTTTAAACGGTGCATTTGAAGAGGACTATCCAAAATTGTTGCAACGCGAATACCGGTTTTTAAAAAGCAAATACAATCTTCAGCCCGCGGCCGTCCCTGTTTTGTTTCTGCGCATGAGGCCCGGAAATTTTCCCACCGTTCGTCTTGCGCAGTTAGCGGCGCTCATTCATCAAACAGCGCATCTTTTTTCTCGCATAATCGAAGCGCAAAACCTCGGAGAAATAACGGGTGCCTTTGCGGTTGCGGCCAATGACTTTTGGCATTACCATTACACGTTCAAAGAAGCGTCATCGTTTAAAAAGAAAACCATTGGCGTGGATATGGCGGACAACGTTATTATTAATACCGTTGTTCCTGTTTTGTTTGCGTACGGCCTTTCCCGAAACGAAGAAAAATACAAAGACAAAGCGCTCCGATGGCTCGATGAAACGTGTGCAGAAGTCAACAGTGTGACAAAGGGGTTTGAATCCATCGGCATCAAAAACCGGTCGGCCTATGACTCGCAGGCTTTGCTGGAATTAAGAAATGAATATTGCAGCGAAAAAAGATGTCTTAATTGCTCCGTTGGAAATCATTTGCTACGCGAAGCGGCAGCGGGCTATCAACCGGCAAGTGGCAAGCTGTTGTAACAGCAAGATAAAAAGCTTCTGATTCCCGTCCTCTGCCTTCTGGCCTCCTTATTTCTCTTTCCATTATATTTGCCCCTCAAATTTTGCAACCTTGGCTACGAAGTACACAAAAGAAACGTATTTGTATTGGTACGAGCTGATGCAGCTCATTCGTCAGTTTGAACTCATGGCCGAAGAAAAGTACAAGATGGAAGGCAAGATCCGCGGCTTCTTTCATGCGTACATCGGGCAAGAGGCAATTGCCGCGGGTTGCATGACCGCCACCCGGCCAGAAGACATGTTCATCACCGCTTACCGCGACCACGGCCTGGCCATCGCCAAAGGTGTTTCGGTAAATGCTTGTATGGCTGAACTCTACGGTAAAGCCACGGGCTGCGCCAAAGGCAAGGGCGGCTCCATGCACTTCTTCGGAAAGAAAGAAAACTTTTACGGCGGTCACGGCATTGTGGGTGCGCAAATCGGCACCGGAGCGGGGCTTGCATTTGCCGAAAAATACCGTGGCACCGACAACATTAGCCTGACATTTTTCGGCGACGGCGCCGCACGTCAAGGCATTTTGCACGAAACCTTTAACCTGGCCATGACCTGGAAGCTGCCAGTGGTTTTCATTTGCGAAAACAACAACTACGCAATGGGAACATCGGTGCAACGTACCTCCAACATCATTGACATTTACAAATTGGCCGATGCGTACGAAATGCCCGCCGATGTTATTGACGGCATGAGTGCCGAAGCCGTACACGAAGGCGTTACCCGGGCGGTGAAAAGAGCCAGGGAAGGCGACGGCCCAACCCTGTTGGAAATAAAAACCTACCGTTACAAAGGGCACTCCATTTCCGATCCGCAGAAGTACCGCACCAAGGAGGAGGTGGAAGAGTATAAGCAACGCGACCCGATACAAGCTTTGCTGCATACGATCTACGAAACCAAGCTGGCAACCGAAGATGAAATCAAGGCAATCAACGAAAGAGTGGAGGCAGCCGTTGCCGAAAGCGTAAAATTTGCCGAAGAATCGCCTTGGCCTGATAACAGCGAAGTGCTGAAAGACATTTACGTGGATCAGCATTACCCCTTTATCACCGACTAATTTTAAATCTAAATTTCAAATTACGAATACACAATGACAGAAGTAAAAGGCGCACGTCACGTTACCGAAAGCGATGCAGTGATTGAACGTGCAAAAGATTTCTGGAGTCAATACGGCAAAATCGTCACCATCGTTCTGGGTGCAGCGATTGTTTTGGTTGGTGGAGTTCTTATCTACAAAAATTTTATTAAAGAGCCGAAAGAGAAAAAGGCTTCGGAAGCCATTTTTAGAGCGCAGGAATACTACGAGAAAGATTCGCTTGACAAGGCTTTGAAGGGCGACGGCCAATACCTTGGCTTTGAAGGAGTCATCAGCCAGTACGGAAGCACGGATGCGGGTGAACTGGCAAAATTTTACGCCGGCAGCATTTACCTGAAACAAGGTTCGTTTGACAAAGCGGCGAAATACCTGAAAGATTTCAGCACCGACGCTCCGCAGATCCAGGCAAGAGCCTACAAATTGTTGGGCGATGCACTGTCAGAACAAGGCAAGGGCAAAGATGCGATTGACTATTACAAAAAAGCCGCTTCTACTTTTGAAGAAGACGAAACCGGCGCGGCCGAAGCGCTTTTCTTTGCGGCATACCTGGCCGACAAAGTCCTGAATGACAAGAACCAGGCGGTTGAACTGTACAAAGAAATTAAAACCAAATACCCGCATGCTCCAACACAATGGGTAAACGAGGCGGATAAATACCTTGCGGCGCACGGTGTGTACAACGCCGAGTGACGTTCACTTGTTTTCTTGTTCGCGTATTCACTTGTTAATGTTCGGCAGAAGTAATTTCCAGATAGGTTACGCAAAACAGGTGAACATGTGAACCGACAAACAAAAAGAAATATGGCAGACGTTGCAAACAGCAAATTATTTGAAGGGCTTAAGGGCATCCGAAACAGAAAGGATGCCCTTGTTGTTTTGGTGAAAACCGAATGGAACAGCGAGGTGGTGGACGAGTTGGAAAAAGGTTGCGTTAAAGTTTTGTCACAAGCCGGCGTGGCGTACAAAACGCTGGTTGTGCCGGGTGCGGTGGAAATTCCTTTCGCCATTCAACAATGCTGGTCGGCCTACAACGCACCCAATGCTTTCATTGCTTTGGGCTGTGTGATCAAAGGCGATACTCCGCATTTTGATTATGTGTGCCAGTCGGTAACACACGGCATAACCGAACTCAATTTATCCATGCAGGTGCCCGTGATTTTTGGCATACTCACCGTGAACACAACCGAGCAGGCTAAAGAACGCATCGGTGGCGAGCACGGACACAAAGGCGAAGAAGCTGCCATCACCGCACTAAAAATGATGGTTTTAAATGACCGCTTAAAAGAAGGCAAAATTTGATGAACATTCAGTTGTTTATTCCCTGCTTTGTTGACCAGCTTTATCCCCAATCGGCTTTCAACATGGTGTCTGTTTTGGAAAAAGCAGGCTGCGAAGTTTCGTACAACCCAAAGCAAACTTGTTGCGGCCAGCCTGCATTTAATGCCGGCTTTTGGGACGAGGCTCGCGACGTGTGCAAAAAGTTCTTGAAGGACTTTAGCGGCGCCGAATACATTGTGGCGCCCAGTGCAAGCTGCGTGGGTTTTGTTCGCAACTATTATAAAAAACTATTTGACGATTCAACGGAGTTAAGAGCCGTTACCGAAAATATTTTTGAGTTCTCCGAATTCCTGGTGAACAAACTGGGCCAGACAAAATTCGGTGCGGAACTAAACGGCAAAGCCACGTACCATGATTCCTGCGCCGGTCTGCGGGAGTGCAAAATCAAAACCGAGCCCCGCAAGCTTTTGCAAAACGTGAAAGGACTTGAACTGGTTGAAATGGCTGATGTAGAAACCTGCTGTGGCTTTGGCGGAACCTTTGCCGTAAAGTTTGAATCCATCTCCATTGCCATGGGTGAACAAAAAGTAGAACACGCCTTAGCCACCGGCGCACAGTATCTTATTTCTACTGACCTTTCCTGCCTCATGCATTTGCAAGGTTACATTGACAACAAAGGATACAATTTAAAAACAATGCACATTGCCGATGTGCTGACGAGCAGCGTCTCTTGATTGTTGGAATCTTCCAAACAAAATGTGAAGAACTACAGCAAAAAGACTTCAATCACAAGACAGACTTTGGTTTTCGTCGGGTGGAAAAATTTGACAAGAAATATTTGGAAGAGGCCTCTCCAAAAACGTAAATTAGTAATGCAATTGAGAGAAACAACAATCCTTCAAAAAGATGGTTGTAAAGGCAGAATCAATCAAACGAAACTGTCAGATAGTTTAGCCGTCAAAAGCTTGCTACAACTCAGTTGTGAAGAGCATCGGGTTCGTAAGTAATATTGCTTCGGCAGTATTAAAACAACTTGGTGCTTTTCTTTTTTAAGACAAGCAAAGAAGGCTCCGTAGGCCTTCTTTGCTTTTTCGTCCCTACTACCTTTTTTTCGTCAAAAGCCTACTCATGCGAATTCTGGTTCTCTTTTGCAGCAGCCTTTTGTTCTGCATCAACGCTCATTCGCAAACAAAGCAAAGCTCGTTTTCCTTCTACACTTCTTTAGCAAACGATGCCGAGGTATTTCATAAAACCCTTGCAGGCGATTGGAGAAATATTTCAAATACAAGCTATTTTGAAGCCGGCGCCGAATACAGGTTGCCTTTGAAAAGGGCTTTGCAGATCAATGCAGGACTTGAGTTTTCACGCTACCGTTTCAACGTTTCTTATACGTCTTATCCCAATTACCCGGCCGTTCCGGATAATCAATACAACCTTTCCTTGCTTGGACTGCCGGTGAGCCTTCAATTTGATTTTTGGAAATATGCATATTTGCGCGGCGGCATTGTGGTTGACGTGCAAACCGGAAAACAAATGGTGAACCATTCCGGCGGAGCGTCGGATGCTCTTCCTAATCAGTCAGGCATCGGGTCGGTTTTTGGTTTGGGTTTGCAATACCCAATTTCGAAAACGCTTTTGCTGTACACAGGAATGAACAACGAAATGTACGGGCTGATTTTGTTCTCGCAAACATCAGATAAGAAACACATTGGTGATTTAGGATTGCGTGCCGGCGTCCGGTTTCGATTTGAGTAGGCTGTATCAATACACCTGAATTTCATCCGCAAACAGCCAGGCCTTGTTGCCGCCGCCGGGCTTGCCGTCGGGTATCAAACCGTAGTTTTTCGCCAGCAGTTTAATGTATCGTGCTCCTTTCTTCTGAACCGGAACGGTTATCCATCCCATCGTTAATGTATCGGGAGTAAAGTCAGATGATTTGCCGACTGAAGTGAAATCTTTACCGTCGGTTGAGGTAAATACTTCCACGTACTGCGGCAAATAAATCCAGCTTCCGTTTTGATTAACAGTGTGCATTCGAACAGAGTCAATTTTTTCCGTTTTGCCCAAATCTATCGTTGCTTCGAGGTCATCGCCCACGAATCCCAACCAGTCGGGATAGCTTAATCCTTTGTTGGAGTAAACGCCGTTCACCAAAGAAAAAGCTCCGGCTTGCCCGGGATATTTTTCGTTTGGTATTGCTGTTATAGAAACTTTTTTACCGGTTGCTTTGCTGAAGCAAAAAAATTGCTGAAGAGTCTTCTTAATCAGTTTTTGTGATTGCAGAGAAGCAACGTACATCCCATCTGAATTTATTAAGCGGGAATTTTCACCTTTTCCCAATGGATAACGGCCATGACTTCTAGTTGATCCATACCCGATGACTTTGGTTATCACAATATCGTCTGCCTTACTCCTGCTTTGCAATTTCCAAATAACACCTTCATTGTTTGGCGTGGGTAAAATTGATGATTGCAAATCGAAATACGCCTTGCTGTAATTGGCCTTCCATAAATCATATCGTTTAAACTGCGTTTGCAATCGTTGCTCAAAATCTTTCCAGTCCCGCTTTTCTTTCGGACTCCAAAGCACTTCGCTCAGGGCACTCATGCGCGGGAAAACCATGTATTCCACTTTGCTTGGATAAGCTACGTATTCCGTCCACAAGTTAGCTTGCGCACCCAAAATGTATTTGGCTTCATCGGCGCTTAATTCCTTTGGAACCGGTTCGTATGCATAAACCGCTTCAATTGGATTGTAGCCGCCAATCACCAGCGAATCTTCGTTCTTTGTTTGCGAATGATCGAAATACACCGGCTTTTGCGGCGTCATAATCACCTGGTGTTTTTGTTTAGCCGCTTCAATGCCGCCTTGCTCACCGCGCCAACTCATCACAACCGCGTTGGGCGCCAGACCACCTTCCAGTATCTCGTCCCAACCAATGATTGTGCGGCCTTTGCCGTTCAAATATTTTTCCATGCGCTGAATGAAATAGCTCTGCAAGCCGTGTTCGTCTTTCAATCCTTCAGCCTTAATCCTTGCCTGGCAAAGTGGGCATCGCTTCCAATGCAACTTCGGCGCTTCATCGCCGCCCACATGAATGTATTGTGAAGGAAAGATGGCCATCACTTCGTCCAACACATCCTGCAAAAACAAAAAGGTGCTGTCCTTGCCCGCGCAATAAATGTCCTCAAACACGCCCCAAGTTTCCTGCACAAGCTTGACGTGAGCGGCACCCGCCGGTACATCAGGCCTTGTGCTTTCTTGTGAAGGATGATAAGGAATTACCGTTCTTTCTAAAGGGAAGCAACTCAACCAGGGATAAGCCGCAATGGCCGCCGACGAGTGGCCCGGCATTTCAATTTCAGGAATGACGGTGATGCGGCGATCGGCTGCGTATTTCACAATCTCTCTTACTTCATCTTGCGTGTAATAACCGCCGTATCGAAGATTATCGTTACCGGTTCCGGGATAACGACCGGTGATGGTACCGTTGCGGTAAGCAGCTTCTGACATTAATTTGGGATACTTCTTTATTTCGATGCGCCAGCCTTGGTCTTCAGTTAAGTGCCAGTGAAAATAATTGAGCTTGTGCAGGGCGAGGTAATCAATGTATCTCTTTACAAAAGAAGGCGGGAAGAAATGACGGCCCACATCAAGGTGCATGCCGCGGTAAGCAAAGCGGGGATAGTCCTGGATGGCTACAACGGGAACGGAAAAGTTTGGAGTTTGGCCCTGAGCTTGCCGAAGGGTGAAGTTTGGGGTTGTGGGGAGAAGTTGAATGAGCGTTTGTACGCCGTAAAAGGTTCCCTCGTATGTATCGCCTAAAATGGCGACTCCTTCAGGTGTCACAGTTAAATTGTAGGCATCTTTATCGGGTGCTTTGATGAATTTTTTTGTTGTGAGCCGTATGTAATTTTTGCTTTCTCTTTTATCAACGTCAAGTCTAAAACCGTAAGTCTGTTGCAGGTAATCGTTCAGGTAATTAGCGGTTTTCCGGTCTTCGGCATCGCTTGCAACGATGACGGTTTTTTTTGTGAGCGTGAATTGACCGTTGCCCATTTGAATGCTTACCGGTTGTGGAATGATGTTGAGGTTTGTTTTCGTTTGCGAAAGGGCAAAGCAGGGCGCAAGAAGCAGCAAGCAAATAAGATTTTTCATGTGACTTGTTTCGAAGGTTTTAGAAAGCACCGAAGATATTGAGAAACCTTGTGCGCAAAACAAACAAGGCATCGAAAGCTTTCGTAAAGCCTCGCTTAGTTGCGCATCAAAACAAAAATCAGAAATGTGAATTTAAATATCCCAATATCACCTCTTTCCTGGACGATTTTTTTTACGGTCTCAATCAATTTTTTGCCACCCATCTTCATCGCTAAAATTTTGATTAAAAACTTTGAGAGAGCGGCGAAGGGCAATGAGCCGGTCATTAGATCAATGTAAAGGCGTTGCATGCAATTTTTTTGGATGGCAAAAGCGCCGTAGGAAACAGCGGGGAAGCGGCTCAAATCATTCTTGCTGTACACAACAATGTTACGGCGATAAGGCCCGGAGATTTTTTTGTTGTTGAAAATTTGGTGGCGAATGATGTCGTATTTTTTAAACCCACGCGAGGCAAATTTTCGCTCCCAGTATTCTTCCTTTTGTTCGTTAACGTGATTGATGCCGCCCTGAAAGGGAAGCGTTGTCGAGAAGATTATCCTGTCGGCTATTTGCGTCAACAGATCAACAAAATCATTGGCACGTTCTTCCGAAACGTGTTCGGCGACCTCCAGACAAAGACAAAGATCAAAGGCCGTTTCGGGCGGTGTAATCTTTGTTTCGAAGTCAACGGTCCTGAATTCGGACTCGCTTAAGTATTTGTGTAAAAGTTGCGGATTAACCCAGTCGCCGTCCAGTCCCAGTACCCGCGGAACACCGCCTTGCTTAAAGACGTACAAAAAATTGCCTACGCCGCAGCCAACGTCGCAAACCGATTGCGGCGAAAACAGTTGCTGAAAAAGCGGAACAAGCTGGGAAGGGTCGGAAAGGTTGTGGTCAACGTCGGTATGAACGTATTTGGAGAAGCCGTCTGCATGGGAATAAAAGTAGGGGCAAAGTTTTTTTGCGGACCCCAATAACCGAACTTTTATTTTATTGGCTTCAACTTCGTCGTTCAGATAAAGCCCGGGGTTATACCAGTGGCAGGACTAATCAACAGCAAACCACTTCAAATTTGCGAAACTCGTTTTTTAGCTCAGCGTAAAGTTTGCGGAAAGTAAGCATGTCGGCGCGAAGCTTTACATGATTATCCATTCGTATGCTGTTTAAACCAAGACCGTTGAGTTCTTTCACGAAACTTGCGAGTTGGCGTTCGCTCAATGCCAGCTTGTGTTTCAGTTCGTCTATCACTTCTTTCTGACGGATGAAGCGGTTTTGAAATTGCTCAACGCCGGCGCTGATTCCACCTTTCTTATTTCGATTTGTCAGGGCTTCTAATTGATGTTCAAAGCGTCGCACTTCTTCTTTAAAAAAATTCAGTTCACTCGTCCAAAGGCGGTATTCAACGTGCAGATTCGGGATGGATGTTGTGTACATAAACGAAAATTTTGTCTTTCAAAGCAACGCAACAACAGCTCCCCGTTTCCTGAACCTCATCGCTTCTGCAACTGAGTTTTCTCAGCTTTCCAGTACGCCCATTTTGCCCAGTTCATAATCCATAATGGCTTGCTTGATTTCGCCGGGATAATTCATTACAAAAGGTCCGTAACTGGCAACGGGCTCGTTGATTGGTTCGCCGGCAAGCAACAAGGCTTTTCCGCCCTTTTTTGCTTTCAATAAAACACCATCGCCGTTTTTTTCAAAAACACCGAGATTGTATTTTTCAAACAAAACATTGTCTGTTTCAATCTCGCCGTCCAACACATACAAAAGCGAGTTATAAGAAGAAGAAATGAGAATATCTGTTTCACCTTCGTCTTCAAACTGAAGCATCATGGCAAGAATCGGCGTAAAAGTAAAAGCCGGTCCTTTCAATCCTTTGTATTCGCCGGCAACGAGACTTAGTTGAAAGCCCTTTTCTTTTACAACCGGCATGTTTTCTTTCTTGATGTCCTGGTATTTCGGCGTCGTCATTTTGTGTTCACGTGGGAGGTTCACCCACAGTTGAACGAGTTCCATTTCGCCGCCTTCTTTTGCAAAGGCAGCCGATGGCCCTTCGCTGTGAATGATGCCGCTTCCAGCTGTCATCCATTGCACGTCGCCGGTTTGTAAAAAACCTTCGTTACCGGTGCTGTCTTTGTGGTGAATCTTTCCGCTGAACAAAAAGGTAACGGGTTCAAAACCACGGTGCGGGTGCGGACTCAAACGGGCCTTTATTTCTCCGGGTGCATGGGTTTGCGGGCCGCCGTGGTGCAACAAAAGAAAGGGACTGACTTGTTGCAATTCATCATTCGG
>Ga0308176_10000114_pt1 | contig 55302 bp, 56 predicted proteins | sample PhyCR2_3_FD_203890 | JGI IMG/M metagenome (GOLD analysis project Ga0308176, IMG submission 203890) | Soil microbial communities from UC Gill Tract Community Farm, Albany, California, United States - DLSLS.C.R2 | ecosystem: Environmental > Terrestrial > Soil > Agricultural land | place: USA...
GCAGCCCAAGCCGGCGCAGCACCGCCTGGCCCTCCGCCGAGTCGCTGCGATGGAAGCCGAACGGCACGCCGTTGCGGGTGAGCAGGTCGCGGACCTCGTGCGAGCGCGCGTGGTGCTCGGCGCCGACCACCGTCACCGCCTCGTACCGGCCGCCCCGCTGCCGCCACCACTCGCCCAGCGAGGCGGTCAGCGCCAGGTGGAACTCCTCGTCCGGTGACCACGCCGGCTTCGGCAGGGAGAACTCGATCTGCCCGAGCGCCGTGCCTGCCACGATCGCTGCGGCGGCCGACCGGTCCCCCGGGGAGACCAGCAGCCCGCGCCGGGCGGTGGGATGCAGCTCGCGCGCCCGGCCCAGCAGCTCGACGCCGGTCGTCCCCGGCATCCACTGGTCGGCCAGGATCAGCGGCACGTCGGCGCCCCCGGCGCGGAGCTCGGCCAGGACCGCCAGCGCGTCCCGCGCCGAGGCGCAGGCCACGATCCGGTAGTGGGCGCCGTAACGCGACTCAAGCTCCCGGACCAGCGCCCGCAGGCTGTCCGCCTCGTCGTCGACGACGAGCACCACCGGCATCGTCACCCGCCCGACCGTACGCGGCGCGACCGGCGGCCGGGCCGGATTCGGTCGTCGGCAGCGCGTCCGGGCCGACCACGCGCACCGGGATGGTGGTCGGCCGGCACGCGGCGGCCGGCGACGTTCTACCTGCCCCGCCGATGGTCAGCGCGTGGGGCCGGCGCGGCTGATCCCGGCGGTCCAGCTAGCGGAGGGTAGCCACCAGGGTCGGGCTGCCCGGCTGGACCAGCTCGACCCGGCGGATCGCGCTGACCGCCAGGTCGATCGTCCGCCCGTACGCGCCGGAGCCGGCGGTCACCCGGCAGACGCCGGCGCTGACCCTGCGGTTGTCGGTGGTGACCAGGCGGATGGCGTACGGCCCCGACGCCGGCGCCGCGGTCAGCTCGACGAACAGCCAGGACGGCGAGCCCTGGTAGGCGAAGACGTGGCCGGCCTTCTGCCCGGACGCTTCGGCGAGGCCGGCGGCGGTCAGGTAGCGGCCGTCCGCCACCGCGAGAGTCTGCCGGTAGCGCGCGGCAAGCTGACGGTCGTCGGCGCCGTGCCGCCACGTCAGGCCGACCGTCAGCACCGCCACCAGGGCAGCCGCCAGCACGGCGGCCGCGGCCCCGACCACGAGCCGCCGGGTGGGCCGCCGCCGGCGGGGTGGCCGGGGCACCGGCAGCGCCGCCAGCACCCGGCTCTCGAAGCCGGCGGACGGCTCGTGCTCCGGGGCGAGCGTCAGCATCAGCTCGTCGACCAGCGTGGCGGCCTCCCGCAGCTCGCGCCGGCACTCCGGGCAGCCGGTGAGGTGGGCCAGCGCGCCGGCCCGCTGCTCGCCCGAGGCCACCCCGGCTGCGAGCTCGGGCAGGAGATCGCGGACGTCCTGGCAGTCTGCGCGGTCAGTCATCGGACACCCCCAAGGCCTGCCGCAGCAGGCTGAACCCCCTGCGTACCCGCGTCTTCACCGTGCCGATCGGGATGCCCTCCCGCTCGGCGATGTCCCTCGCGGTCAGTCCGTAGAGGACCATCAGCACGAGCGGCAGGCTCTGCTCGCTCGGCAGCGTGCCCAGCGCCCGGCGCAGGTCGTCCCGGCTGTCCACATCGGACGGATCGCCCGCACCGTCGGCTCGGCCGTCCAGCACGCCGAGCAGCAGGCTCGGATCGGTCGGCAGCTCACGCTGGTAGCGGACGGCGTCGATCGCGGTGTTCCGGGTGATCGTCAGCAGCCAGGTCGTCACCCGACCGCGCCTCGGGTCGTACGCGCCGGCGTACCGCCAGGCCTTGAGGAACGCCTCCTGGGCGACGTCCTCGGCCAGTGCGGGGCTGCCGACGATCGTGCGTGCCAGCCCGTAGACGCGCGCCTGGTAGCGACGTACGAGCGTCGCGGCCGCCTGGGCGTCACCCGCGGCCATGCCGGCCAGCAGCGACTCGTCGGACAGTGAGACCACTCCGGTAGTACGAGACGCGACCCCGGTCGGGTTTGGCGCGGCCCGGAGAAATCCCGACGGCGGCGCCCGCCCGTACACCCGTGAGAAGCGCGACGACACACCCGAGGAGGACTCGCATGCCGCGCCACATCCGGTTTGCCCTGGTGCTCGTGGTGGGGATGCTCGCGGTCGCCGCCTGCGGCTCGGCCGGGGCGAACTCCGAGAGCCCCGCGAAGCTGACGATCACGTCTCCGGCGGACGGCACCACCGTGCAACTGCCGATCAACCTGAGGTTCACGTCGAACGTCCCGCTCGGGCCGCCCGACTCGGGCATGGACCACGTGCACGTGTTCATGGACGGTCACACCAGCGACTACACGGTCGTGCCGACGACCACCTTCCAGATCACGAACCTCAGCCCGGGGCGGCACACGATCGGGGTGACCCTGCAGCACGCCGACCACTCGCCGGCCGGCGCCAAGGCGCAGGTCACCGTCGTCGTCTCCGGCATCGGTCCCGGCGGCGCAACCCCGGGCAGCAGCCCGACCAGCGCCCCTGGCTATGACTACTGAGCCGGACACCAGACGACCGCACCTGATCGCGTCCCGGCGGCGCGCGGGCACCGTCCAGCGGTACAACCGGCGCACCCGTTGGTTCCACGCCGGCATCTACCTGACGGTGCTGGTGCTGCTGGCCACCGGCTGGTGGTTGCGGCTCGGCCAGGAAGGACGGCCGAGCCCGCTGTCCAGGATCGCCCGGGTCCCGGACACCGAGCTGCACACCTGGACCGGCTGGGCGCTGGTGGGCGTCGCCGTGCTCGGCCTCCTCCTCGGCGCCCGTGCGGTGCGGACCTTCGCGGTCGAGACGGTGCGGTTCCGCCGGGCCGACCTGACCTGGTTCGCCCGGTGGCCGCGGGCGCTGTGGACGGGCCGGTTCGCCCGGCACGACGGTCACTTCGACCCGGGCCAGCGCATCGCCAACGTCGTGATCGTGGCCGGCCTGGCCGCGCTGATCGGCAGCGGCGTCGGGATGGCCCTGCTGCACGGCGGGCCCTCGTTCGTCGTGCTGGTGCGAGTGCACCGGTGGTCGACGTACGTGCTCACACCGGTGCTGATCGGGCACATCCTGATCACCTTCCTGCCGCCCGGCTACCGCGGCGCCTGGCGGTCGATGCACCTCGGCGGCCGGGTGAACCGCGCGGTCGCCGGCCGGCTGTGGCCGGGTTGGCTGGACCGCGCCAGCGGCCCGGGACGCCGGCCCACCGCACGGCGCGGGCGCTGACGCCGCCCGCGTGCAGCATTCCTCGAGCCACGCCTCCGGATCGTCCACATCGGACGGAGCTGACGGGAGCGGGATCAGTCCCGTTGCGGGTCGAGTATTCCTCCACCCGGAGGAACCGAGGGTGGTCCGGTCGCCTGGCGAGCACGACATGGCCGTCCAGACGGCGCCGGCGCGCTACGAACGCCGCGAAGCTCATCCGAACCTGCAAGGGCGATGCGACTCGACTGCGGCAACATCGTCACGGGACCATACCGGCGCACCTCCCCGAGGACGGGGTCGAACGCCTGCCGTACCTGGGGTTCCGTGCCGACGATGTGCTCGTCGAGGTCCCGCCGTGGCCGGCACGCGTGGGTCTGGTCACGGTTGGTGAAGGCAAGAGTACACAGTGGACACACCCATGGCCTCCGGGTCACGAACACGGGGCTAACCGGCCATCCGGTCGTATCAAGCAGAGCCGGAAGACCCCTGTCCTCGGACGCCCACGGGCGGCATCGTTGTCCTGTGCAACGGCAAGGCCGTGCCATTGCGATCGCGTCGGCGTTGTGCGCCGCGGCGGTGGGACTCGCGTGGGCGGTCACCGAGGTGGAGCGGAACAGGCTCGCAACCGTCGCGCAGCGGCACCACGACGCAGTGGTGGTGCAGGAACGGATGGTGCAGGACCTGGTCGCGGCGAAGTGGGCGATCGAGACCGGTCACGCTGAGCGCGGGCTCGAGATCGTCAGGACCGCGCTGACCGAGGCGCAGGACGTGGTCATCCAGCTCCGGGGGGACGAGCACGCCGGTCCCGCCGGCCGGCCCGGCCGCCGCCACTGAGCCGACCGCAGGGACCCGCCCCGCCGGCCCGGCCGCCGCCCGTTCCCGACCGTCCACGGTGGACGGTCCGGTCCGGCACCGGCGGACGGTTCAGGCAGGAAGCAGCGCGCCCGGTCCCTGCGGGGCCCGGGTGGTCCGGTCAGTCCTCGACGCGGAAGCCGATCTTCAGGACGACCTGCACGTGGGCCACGGCTCCGTTCTCGACGTGACCGCGGATCTGGCCCACCTCGAACCAGTCGATGTTGCGCACGGTCTCCGACGCCTTCTGGATCGCCCGGCCGATCGCGTCGTCCACGCCGGTCTCGCTGCTCCCGACGATCTCGCTGAGCCGGTACACGTGGTTGCTCATCGGCGTCCTCCCGATCGGTCAGCCGTTCTGCTTCGGCGGGTCCACGGTCAGCGCGGCCATCCTCCTCCACTCGGGCGGCTTCCGGGGCCGGTCCGGGCGGGACGCGCCGAAGGCCGGGAGTCGGCGCGGGTCAGCCGGCGCGGGTCAGCCGGCGCGGGTCAGCCGGCGCGGGTCAGCCGGCGCGGGTCAGCCGGCGCGGGTCAGCCGGCGCGGGTCAGCCGCCGCTGCCGTACGGGCGGGTGATGATCTCCAGTAGATGGCCGCTCGGGTCCTCCCAGTAGACGCCGCGGCCGCCGTCGTTGGTGTTGATCTCGCCCGCCCGGCGCTGGCCGGGATCAGCCCAGTAGGGCAGGCCGCGCGCCTGGATCCGGCCGAAGATCCGGTCGAAGTCGGCTTCGTCGACGAGGAACGCGTAGTGCCGCGGGTGCACCGGCCCGTCGTCGTCGGCGAAGTCGAGCGAGACGTCGTTGTCGACCTGCACCACCAGGAACCGCCCGAACGGGGTCGGCTCGGCCAGGCCGAGGATCTCGGCGAGGAAGTTCGCCGACTCATGCCGGTCGCGGACGGAGACGATCGTGTGGTTCAACTGGACGGCCATCGTCACTCCCTGCCGTGTGACACGCCACGCCTTCGTCAGAACCGGTGAACCTCGAAGCCCGACCTGCCCGTGTGAAGCATTGTGCGCCGACGGCCGGGCGGTGTGGGTGCTGTCCGGACGGAGGGCGTATCACCGCTGGATACACTCGTTCATGACTCCACCATCATCGTGGGAGTAGACGCAATGACCGACGTCGAAACATCCGCCCGCAGCTACCGGGCAGTACGGACCGCGCTCATCGTCATCGTGGTTGCGGGGCTCGCCATCGACGCGTACGTGCACTTCGACCTCGCCAAAGCCTATTCCCCGGTGAAGACCAGCACGCTCAGCCAGGGCGATCTGTTCCGGGCCGAGGCCGTGGTGTCGATCCTCGCGGCGCTGCTGCTGCTCTTCCACCCGAGGCGCTGGACGGCGGCGGTCGCCGCGGTCGTCGCCGGGGCCGGGCTGGCGGCCGTGCTCGTGTACGCGTACATCAACGTCCCACGGATCGGCCCGATCCCGGCGATGTACGACGCCGTCTGGTACACGGAGAAGACCATCTCCGCGATCGGCGAGGGGGCCGCCTTCGTCGCCGCACTGATCCTGGTCTTCATCCCGTGGGGACGGACGGCGCGGACCACGGTCGGCGCGCACGGACGCGCGGTCACCTCCTGACCCAGCCGGTCAGCAGGTGCTGCCCGCGTTCAGGCAGGCGACGACCTGCGTCATCAGCCGCTCGGGCATGACGTTCTCGAAGTCGAAGTGGTCGGTGACCGGCTTGCGCTGCTGATCCGGGAAGCTGTCCACGGCGTACGCGTGGCCGGCGGGCACCCGGTAGCTCAGCGTGATCCGCAGCCGCGGGATCGGCACCGTGCCGCTCCGGCAGGCGCCGGTGGCCTGGTCCGGGAACGTGACGTGCGAGCGGTGGGTCTCGCTGTCGAGGTCGGCGCCGTTCCAGCAGCTGGGAAACTCGCCGACGCGCTGGACGAACTGCCCCGCGGGGCACAGCGGGTAGTGCGTCGCGGTGGCCACGCCCGGGGTTCCGGAGCAGGTCCAGTGCGCGCGGGCCGCACCAGGTCCCTTGGTGGCGGCCTTGGCATCGCCGGTCACGATCCGCAGGAACCGCGGCATCGGCCGGACCGGCGCGAGCGGGTTGCCGAGGTAGCGAACGGCGACCGCGTCCGGGGTGAGGATGTGGCCCATGTTGCCGTCCTGACCACCGCCGGGGTGCCCGGCGTCCGGACCGGAGTGCCGGATGTCCCGCAGCACCGGCCAGAAATAGGTCGACTTGTCACCGCCGGCGCAGGTCGTGCCGGCGGCGGCCAGTGACTCGTCGGTCGACGTGCCGTCGGTCGAGGTGTTGCCGACGTAGTCGTGGACGTGGTGGGCACCGTTGCCGAGGGCGGGCGCGGTGATGAAGTTGTCGGAGTTGCGGTGGCCGTTCTCGTTGCGGCCGCAGTCCGCGGCGAACGACCCGGTCGAGGCGGCCGGCCCCGGTCGCGGCGCCGGCGGAACGGCCTCGCCCATCTCGATCGGCAGGAAGTCGGCGGGGACCGGGCCGGCATGAACCACCGCCTCCCCCGGTCCGGGACCGCTCACCGCGGTCATCACCAGGGCGAACGCGACCAGGACGACGACTCCGGCGAGGGCGTCGACGATCGCCCGCCGCCGCCCGGACGGGCTTGCGGGCGGCGGCGGAGTCGGGGTCGGGGTCGGGGTCGGGGTCGGCGTCGGGGTCGGGTCGGTGGGACGGGCGGGCAGGACGCTGGTCCGGCCGGCGGCGTCGGCGTCCAGGTACGGCGGCATGGGATGTCCTCCGGTGGTGGAACTGCGCTGTACCGGGGACGCTAGGGACGCGCGTCCGCGGCCGAATCCGTAGCGGTCCCCCATATCGGCGCCCCGACTACCCAAGCTCCGCCGGGAGGGGTGAGCGCGTCCGCATCAGCGGGACCGCCCCGGCCGTCGCCGCCGCCCACCTCGCCGTCCGGGCCGGCTGAGTTGGTCGTTCGTTGACCCGCCCGATGCCGGTGGCTGACCTGGCCGTTCCTAGCGTGGACGGTGTCGGCGGGAGGCGGCGATGGCAGGAGCATGACACCGCGCGGAGTTCACTCGATCGCAAGCCTGCCGCCGGGGCTGGTCCACTCGGTGCGGCACGGCGGCTGGCTCGAGGACTGGCGGCTGGCCGCCGGGCTGGGCGCGCTGGGGCTGGCCGTGGCGGTCGGGTGGGCGGTGCTCGCGGTGCGGGACCGGCGGGCCGGCCGGCGGCACCGCCACCCGGTCGTGCGCCGCACCGGGCTCGCGAGCCTGGTCACGCTGCTCGTGCTCGCCGGCGCCGGGGCCGGCGCCAACGCCTACGCCGGCTACGCGCCGGATCTCACCACGCTGCTGCGCACCACGCCGGATCTCCTCCGCGGCGGGTCGACAGCCAGGCCCGGCCAGAGCGCGGCGCTCCCCGGGACCGGCCGCTACCCGGCGGAGCTGGTGGCGCTGGTCCGCTCCGACCCGGCCGACCGGATACCGCCCGGCGCGAACTGGGTCTACCTGCCGCCGGGCTACACGGACCCGGTCAACGCCCACCGCCGGTATCCCGTCGTCTACCTCGTGCACGGTTGGCCCGGCACGCCGTGGGACTGGTTCGGCGCCGGCGAGGCCGGCCGGACCGCCGTCACCATGCAGCGGGAGCATCTGATCCAGCCGATGATCCTGGTCTCGGTCAACGCGGGTGCCGGCACTCCCAAAGACACCGAGTGCCTCGACTCCACCACCGGCGGGCCGCGGATCCAGACCTTCCTCAGCTCCACCCTGGTGGCGGACGTCGACCACGCCTACCGCACGATCCGCGGGCGGGCCGGTCGGGCCGTCGGCGGCGTGTCGTCGGGTGGCTACTGCGCTCTCAACCTCGGCCTGCGCCACCAGCGGGTGTTCGGCACGATCCTGGCGATGATGCCGTACGGCGACCCGGGCCGGAACGCGGTGGCGTTCATGTTCGGCGGCAACACCGCGCTTGGCCGGGCGAACAGCCCGTCCGACTACGTCCGCACGATGCGGCTGCGGGAGCACCAGTCTGTCTTCCTGGCCACCGGGCGGCACGACTCCGACACCTACCGGACCGTGCAGCTGATGGCGACGGTGCTGGGCGAGCGCGGCGACTACGTCGGGGTACGGGTCAACGCCGGCCTCGGGCACAACTGGCGGGAGGCCAGGGACGAGCTGCCGTACGCGCTCGCGTTCGCCTCCGCCCGGTTCGGCCCGACGCCGGCCGCTCCGCCTAGCGCGAAGCGACAGGCGTTCTGACCGAAAGCCTTCTGAGGCGTGCCGACGATGCGTCATGATGCCCGCCGTCGACACTCACGCCTGGAGGCACGTCATGGAAGACGGCGGATCGATGGAGCGCGCACCGGGTCAGCTGCCGGGGCGCCGTGCGGTGATCGCTGCGGCGCTGGCGGCGGCCGGGGTGGCGGTCCTGCCCGCGACACCGGCGTCGGCGGCGCCGGCACCGGCTGCGAAGGGACGGCGCCGGATCCCGGCCGGGTACGGCCAGGTCGACCCGCGGACCGCCGAGCGGGTGCCGCTGACGCTGTCGCTGCGCGACGGCGTGCCGCTGTTCCCCGGCGACCCGCAGTTCAGCTGGGAGGTGTTCGCCGACACCCGCACGCCCGCGCACGACGACGGCGGCTTCCTGCTCGAGCGCATCACCAGCCTGGGTACGCACACGGCCAGCCACATCTCGGCACCGGTGCACTTCATCCTCGGCGGGAAGCGGCTCAACCAGCTCAACGAGGACTTCACGCTCATGCCGCTCGCCGTCATCGACGTGCGGGCCCGGATCAGGGCGCACGGGCCGGACTTCTTCGTCACGCGGGCCGACCTGCAGCGGTACGAGCGGCAGCACGGCCGGATCCCGGCCGGCGGGTGCGTGCTCATGCTCACCGGCTACGCGCCGCTGTTCTTCCGCGGCAGCGGCGAGACCTCCCCGTACGTCACGACGCCGGCGCCCGGGTTCAGCGGTGACGCGGTCGACTGGCTGTTCCGGGAGCGGTCGATCCTCGCCACCGGCTCGGACACGCTCGGCCCGGATGCGACGATGGACCTCGTGCTGCAGGCGACCACCCGCACGCTGCTGCACGGCGGCATCACGCTGGAAAACGTCGGGACCCAGCTGCCCCGGATGCGCCCGCACGGCGACTGGATTGCGGTGAACGGCAACAGGCCGGCGTTCAGCGGATTCCAGATGGGCTTCACCGGCTTCACCGTGCCCCACCACCACTGACGCGCGGGAGACGCAGGCTGCGCGGAGCGGGGAACCGCCGTCGACGGGGAGCGGGTCCGCTGACGCGCGGGAGCCGCACGCTCAGCGGAGCGGGGAACCGCCGTCGACGGGGAGCGGGTCCGGCTCGGCGGCGTGGGCGCCGCCGTTCGCGGACCGGACCGCGGCGGCGGTGAGCGGGCCGGGCACGTGCGGGGCGGTCAGCCGGAGCCGGGTGACCGGCTCCGGCCGGCCGAAGAAGTAGCCCTGCCCGAGGTCGCAGCCGAGCCGGGTCAGGTCGGCCGCCTGCTCGGCGGTCTCGATGCCCTCGCCCACCACGAGCATGCCGAGCGTTCGGGAGATCGAGACGACCGACCGGCGCAGCGCCGCGCCGCGGTCCGGGTCGCCGGCCGGCACCGCGAGCGTCCGGTCCAGCTTCACCACGTCGATCGGCAGGACATGCAGGCTAGCCAGCGTTCCGTAGCCGGTGCCGAAGTCGTCGAGCGCGAGCCGGATCCCCCGGCTGCGCAGCGCCTGCAGGATCGGCATGGCCGCGTCGACGTCAGGCACCATGCTGGTCTCGGTGATCTCGAGGACGAGCGACGCCGCGGGCAGGCCGTGCCGGCCCAGCGCCGACTCGACCGCGGCGACCAGCCCAGGGTCGGCGAGCCGGGTCGCGGAGATGTTCACGTGCACCGCGAGCGTGATCCCGCTGTTCGCCCGCAGCGCGGCCATATCCCGGCAGGCGCGGTCGAGCACGTGGTCGTCGAGAGCGTCGATGAGCCCGGTCCGCTCGGCCGCCGTCACGAACGCCTCAGGCGGCACCGGCCCGCGCTCCCGGTCGGTCCACCGCGCCAGCGCCTCGACCGCGACCGTGCTGCGGTCGCTGAGCCGGACGATCGGCTGGTATGCCACCTCGACGTCGCCGCGGCGCAGTGCCTCGGCCAGCCGGGTCGGGAGGCCGGGGTCGTCCACCAGCGAGATCAGGCCCGGCTCGTAGCACACCACCGCGCCGCCGCCGCGCCGCTTGGCCGCGTACATCGCCGCATCGGCCCGCCGCAGCAGCGACTCGGCCGAGACCGCCGCGTCCGGCCCGTCCGGCACCACCAGCCCGATGCTCGCCCGTACGTAGCGGGCCTGGGTCTCCAGGGGGAACGGCCGGGCCAGCGCTTCGACGACCCTGGCGGCGGCGACGGTCGGGTCGAGGTCGCTCTCCACCAGCACGGCGAACTCGTCCCCGCCCAGCCGGGCGACCGTGTCCGCCGCCGGCACGCAACTGCGCAGCCGCTGCCCCACCTGCCGGAGCAGCGCGTCACCGGCCGCATGCCCGAGCGTGTCGTTGACGATCTTGAAGTCGTCGAGGTCGACGAACAGCAGGCCGATCGGGTGCCGGTCGTCCCGGTGCAGGTCGGCGGCGTGGGCGAGCCGGTCACCGAACAGCGTCCGGTTGGGCAGGCCGGTGAGCGGGTCGTGGAAGGCCTGGTAGGACAGCGCCTCCTGGCCGCGCTGGACCCGTTCGAGCAGGATCGTGTTCTCCCGCAGGGTGAGGAACTGGCGGGTGACGACGAGCGTGACCACCAGCAGGCCGAGGTAGATCTCCAGCCGGTCGAACATCTGGTCCATCGAGGTCTGCACGAGGAGCACGACGCCGACGGCAGCCAGCGGCAGGTACGGGACGATCAGGTGCCAGCGGGTGCCCGGCCGGCGGTCTGCGCCGGCGCCGTCCGCCGCCGGCGGCACGATCGGGGCGAGCGCGGCCAGCGCGACCAGGAACGGGCCGGCGACGAAGCCGACGTCCCCGACCGGCGGCAGGTCGGGCGCGCCGGAGCTGACCAGGTAGGCGAAGACGCTGTCGGAGACCGAGATCGCGACCAGGCCGAGGACGAGCAGCAGCAGCTGCGGGCGCCGCTCCACCCGGCGCAGGGTCAGCGCGAGCAACGCGATCGCGACCAGGACGAGGTCGGAGATCGGGTATGCCACCGCGACCGCAAGGGCCAGCCGGGTGGGCGCACCAGCCATGACCACGGCCGACAGCACGGTCGACCAGGTCAGCACGCTCATCGAGCCGACGATCACGAGCGCGTCGAGCACCAGCACCGAGCGGGACCGGCCGGAGGCCTGCCACGAGTTCCCGCGCCGGCGGCCGGCCGCGGCGATCACCAGCAGCGACGGCAGCGCGAACACCGGCAGCATCAGGTAGCCGACGTCGGCGAGCGAGGGCGACGGGATCGGGTCGAGGCTGATCACCTGCGACCAGGTCCACAGCGCCTGTCCGCCGGTCCAGCCGGCGAAGCCGGCGGCCATCAGCAGCCGCCAGCGGCGCTCGGTTCCGGTCGTGCGCAGGCCGGTCACGGCGCAGGCGACGGTGGCCGCGACGCCGCCGAGCAGCTGCCCGAGGTCGTTGACGGCGCTGGAGGCCCGGTCGCCGAGCACTCCGGAACCGGCCACCGCCACGACCCCGACGACGAGCACGGCGGCGGCCACGGAGGCAGACCGGAAGCGGCTCACCGGCCCTCCTCGACGCCGACCGTCCTCGGAGTATCACCCCCCGAGGGGCGGCAGTCATGCTACTGGAACACCGGTGCTGCCGGGGGCGTCCCGCTCTGGCGCCTCGGAGCGGGACGGACGTGCTCAGCCCTGCGACTCAGCCACAGCAGCAGCCGCTGCCGCAGTCACAGCCATGCTCCTCGCAACACGGGCAACAGGCCATCGGTCGGTCACCTCCTCTCGACGTGCCGGACTCCGCCGGTCAGGACACGACCGGCGGGCACCAGGTGCCCGGTTCCGGATCCGGGCAGGCTGGGCCGGGCATGTGCGCGAGCATGCCGGCCAGGTCCTCGCGCAGGCGGGACAGGCGGCGCATCTCGCTGTCGATCTCGTCCAGGTGCCGGCGCAGCAGCAGCTCGGCCGGCTCGCACGGGCAGACTCCGGTGTCCCGGACGGCAAGCAGGTCGCGGATCTCGGCCAGCCGGAGCCCGAGCCGCTGGGCCCCCCGGATGAACTGGAGCCGGTCGACCATGGTCGGCGGGTACCGGCGGTGGGCGCCGCTGGTGCGCGGGGGCTCGGGCAGCAGCCCGACCCGCTCGTAGTAGCGGATCGTGTCGATCGGCACGTCGACCGCGCGCGCGATCTGGGCCGTCGACAGCCCCTGCTCGAACTCGACGCTCGTCACGCCCTCGACGGTAGAACCTGGACCGCGGTCCAGGGTCAAGCGCTCGGCCCGCGGTCAGGCCAGCGGCACGGACCAGGACAGCCAGGTGCCGGCCGGCTCGCGCGGGCCGACGGTGCAGGTGCCGCCGCGGTGCTCGGCCCGGCGGCGCAGGTTGTCCAGGCCGCTGCGGCGGTCGGTCGATCCGAGGCCGACGCCGTCGTCGCGGACGTCGACGGTCAGCCGGTCGGCCGTCGCGGCCACGTCGACCTCGGCGGCCGCGGCGTGCGCGTGCCGGGCGACGTTGCTCAGCGACTCGCGGACCACCGCGAGCACGTCCTCGCCCACGTCGTCGGCGACCGCGTCGATCACGCCGGAGAAGCGGACCGCCGGCTCGAAGCCGAGCACCGGGGTCAGGTCCGTCGCCACGTCGAGCACCCGTGCCCGCAGCCCGGGCGCCCGCGTCTGCGGAAGCTGCTGCAGCTGGAAGATGCTGGTCCGGATCTGCCGGATCGTGGCGTCGAGGTCGTCGACGGTGGCCAGGATCCGCTCGGTCGCCTCGCCGCCCCCGAGGCTGCCGGCGGCGCGCTGCAGCGACAGCCCGGCCGCGAACAGACGCTGGATCACGTGGTCGTGCAGGTCGGCCGCGATCCGCTCCCGCTCGTCGAGCATGACCGCCCGCTGCTGCTCCGCCCTGGCCTCGGCGAGCTCGATCGCCAGCGCGGCCTGGTTGGCGAAGCCGGCCGCCATCTCGACCTCCTCCGGCCCGAACGCCGAGCGGTCCTGCCGCCGCGCCGCCCAGAGGACGCCGTGCATCCCCTGCGATCCGTGCAGCGGTACGGCCAGGACGGGGCCGACGTCAAGGTCGGCCCGCGGCCCGGGGCCGGCCTCCTGGATCGACTGGCGCAGCGGGGTTCCGGTCGAGAAGACCTGTCCGGACAGGGTGCCGGTGATCGGCACCCTGGTCCCGGCGAGCCCGTCCGCGCCGGTCCCGACCGCGACCTCGATGACCAGCTCCTCCGGGCCGCCGGGCAGCACGACCGTGACGAGGTCGGCCCGCGCGATCCGGAGGCTGGTCCGCGCGATGAGCTCCAGCGCCTCGCCGGCATCCGGCTCGGTCGACAGCACGCCGCGCGTGATCGCCGCGACGGCCTGCAGCCACTCGCCGCGGGAGGTGGCCGACTCGTACAGCCGGGCGTTCTCGATCGCCACCGCCGCCGTGACCGCGAGCGCCAGCGTCAGCTCCTCGTCCTCGGCGCTGAACTCCCCCTTGGTGCTCTCGCTCAGGTAGAGGTTGCCGAAGACCTCGTCCCGGATCCGGATCGGCACCCCGAGGAAGCTGTTCATCGGCGGGTGCCCGGGCGGGAAGCCGACCGACCGCGGGTCGCTCGCGATCCGCCGCAGCCGGATCGGCCGCGGGTCCTGGATCAGCGCGCCCAGCAGCCCCTTGCCCTCGGGCAGGTGGCCGATCCGGGCCACCGCGTCCGCCGGCATGCCGGTGTGCACGAACTCGGCCAGCCCGCCGGTCGGCGAGATGACTCCGAGGGCCGCGTACCGGGCGCCGACCAGTTCCCGGGCCGCCTCCACGATCCGGCGCAGCACGGCCGGCAGGGCCAGGTCCCTGGTCACCATCTGGGACGCGCGCAGCAGGCCGCGCAGCCGGCCCTGGGCGGCCATCACCTCCTGCGCGCGCTCGACCAGCTGGGTGAGCAGCTGGTCGAGCTCCAGCCGGGGCAGGTCCGGAAAGGTCAGCGCCGGCTCCCGGCCGGCGCCGTCCGGCTCGCCCTCGTCGATGATCACTTCCCCCGATCCCGTCCTCGTCCCGATCCGGGGACCTGTCTACCCCGGTTCGCCGCGGTACGTCGAGGGCACGCCGGCCAGCACCGCCCGGGTCCGCAGGTCGGCGGCGATGCGGTCGGCCCAGGCCCGGACGGCCGCCCAGTCCCGGTAGTCCCCGTCATCGGCGCGGACCAGCCGGACCGCCAGCCGCTCCCGCGCGCCGAGCAGCTCCCGGTGCAGCGCGCCGGGGAACACCACGTGCTCGCGGGCGCCGATCTCGGCGGCCAGCTCGGCGGCGTCGGACGGCTCGGTCGCCGGCAGCGACGGATCGCCGACCGGTCCGCTGGAGAACAGCCAGACCGGCCGTTGCCGCAACTCCTCGGCGTGCGCCGTCACCTGCCAGCGGGCCTCGCTCAGCCACCGTCCGAAGTAGACGGCGCTGCCGACGATCACCGCGTCGTAGTCGGCCAGGTCGCCGACCCTGGTCGGCGGAACGACGTCGACGCCGACACCGGGCAGCGCACCCCGCAGTGCCTTGCCGAGCTCGGTCGCGATCTCCGCGGTCGAGCCGTGCCGGCTCGCCGCGGTCACCAGCAGCCGCATGACGGCCACCTCCCTCGGGTCGTGGATCGAGTGCCGCCGCTCACTCCTGGTAGCTGAGCACGTCGGTCAGCGGGCGGCGGCCGGTCGGGGCCGGGGCCGCGCCCGGCCGCGGGTACCCGACGCGCAGCACCATCTGCGGGTGGTCCGGCCAGTTCATCAGCGTCCGGAACCGCTCCCGGACGGCGGGCAGGTCGACCGCCTGGGTCATCGCCGAGCTGGCCAGCCCGAGCCGCTCGGCCTCGACCGAGATCCGGGCGTACGCCTCACCGGCCCGCAGCCGGGCCGACCGGTCGTCGGCCGCGCTGAACACGATCAGGTAGACCGGCCGCTCGTCGACCACCTCGGTCAGCTCCTGGCCCCCGGTGATGCCGGCTTCGAAGTCGCGCAGGGTCACGTCGGCGTGCCGGGGCGCCCCCGCCGGCACGTGCGGGACCGCCGCGGCCGGCACCCCGTCGGGTGCGGAGTCGGCCCGGGTCCAGTGCGCCAGCTCGGCCCGGTAGGCCGGGTCGGACAGCTCCACCCCGTCGGCCCAGGAGAACACCACGGCCAGGTCGAGCTTCTCGTCACCGCGTTCCACCGCGTAGGCGTACACGCCGGAGTCCGCGGCCACCGCGAGCAGGAACCGGACGGCGTCCTCGGCTACCGGCTCGGGCAGGAACGGGCGCCGCTCGGTGTGCCGGCGCTCGGCCGCCTCCGCCCGCGCCACCACCGAACCGTCCACCGCCTCGCGGGCCACCGGCCGGATCCGGGCCAGCAGGTCCGGCTCGCCGGCGTCCGGCAGCCGGTCGACCTCGGTCCGCCAGCCGGACGCCGCGAACCCCAGCCGGGCCAGCTCCAGCGCCGCCCCACAGGACAGCAACACCGACCGGCCGTCCGGGTCGAGCGCCGGCAGCTGCCGGGACCGGTCCGCGTACAGCTCCAGCGCACCGGACCGGTAGACCCACCGCCACGGCTGCGTGTTGTGGATCGAGGGCGCCCGCACGCCGAACGACACGGCCCGCTCGACCTCCGGCCGGGTCGGTGCTTGGGTGGCATCGGTCATGACTCGACGCTATGCCGAACTCCGGCCGGCGGGCGAGGACGAAGGTCCCGAATCGCCGACATCCGGCGGCTCACGGTTCGAGGTCGCCGGTGCGGCGCAGCTCGGTGGCGAGGATCGCCGCCTGGGTACGCCGCTGCATGCCCAGCTTCGTCAGCAGGTGCGAGACGTAGTTCTTCACCGTCTTCTCGGCCAGGAACATCCGCTCGCCGATCTCCCGGTTCGTCAGCCCCTCACCGATCAGCGCCAGCACGGTGCGCTCCTGCTCCGACAGCTCGGCCACCGGACCCTTCCGCTCCGCGGCGGTGCGCATCCGCTCCAGCACCGCGGCCGTGGTCCGCGGGTCCAACAGGGACTGTCCACTCGCGACCGTACGGACCGCGCCGACCAGGTCGGTGCCGCGGATCTGCTTGAGCACGTACCCGGACGCGCCGGCCATGATCGCGTCGAACAAGGCGTCGTCGTCCGCGAACGAGGTCAGCATCAGGCACCGCAGGTCCGGCAGCTGCGAGCGCAGCTCCCGGCACACCGTGACCCCGTCGCCGTCCGGCAGCCGCACGTCCAGGACCGCAACGTCCGGCCGGACCGCCGGCACCCGGGCCAGCGCCTCCGCCGCCGTCGCCGCCTCCCCCACCACGGTCAGGTCCGGCTCCGCCTCCAGCAGGTCGGCCACGCCGCGACGGACCACCTCGTGGTCGTCAAGCAGGAAGACCCGTACGGTTCCGGTCGCCGGCTCAGCCACGGACGCCACGCTGCTCTCTCATGGGTACAGGCTAGATCCGCCGGTCCCGGCCGTGGAGGGTCGCAGGTCGCCGCGGCGAGGGACCTTCGGCCCTGGGTGCCGGCCGGGACCGCTCGGCCTACACCGCACGGCCGGCACCGCACGGCCGGCACCGCGGGGCCGCGGCAGCGTCTGTCCTGGCGGCGGCCGCGAGCGGGTTACCTCGGCGTGGCGGCGGACCGTGGCCGGCCGGCCCGGCGACGGAGGGCGTCGAGCCGTCCGCCGCGCAGTGCGGTGACCCAGGCGACCAGGAAGAGGTTGCCGGCGAGCAGCACGACGCTGCCGAGGCCGGCACCCTTGACGTCGGCGAGCAGCGTGTCGCGCTGCTCGGGCGACCAGGCGCCGTCGTCGTACGCCGAGCTCGTCGCGCCGGACGCACCGATGAGGTGGGTGGTGTGCAGCGACGACGACGTGGCCAGCAGCTGGGACTGCAGGTGGTAGTCGTACGCGGTGCTGACGATCAGCACGACGATGCCGACCGCGGCCGACACCGCCGCGACGAGCAGCACGGTCGTGGCCGTACGGCGGCCGCGGCGGTCCGCCCGGGCGAGCGCCAGGGTCACCGCGAGCGCGAAGACCGGCATCAGGACCGCCGAGAAGCGAAGCCAGCTCGTGAACGGGCTCTGCGCCCGCTCGATCGCGCCGATCGCGCCCTGCACGGCGACGATGACAAACGCGTTCGCCATCGCCAGCGTGACGGCGACTCCGGCCACGAAGCCCCACGGCAACGGGACCCGGCCGCGCAGGGCCGCGAAAGGAACGGTCGGTGGGCTCGCCGGAACGCTGGTCGACACGGTCACCTCGGGATGGTCCGCTGTGGACAGTGGCGTGTGGACCTCCGGGCCGGCTCCTCGGTGCCTGTCCCCCGGGAGGTTGGAACGGGGGCAGGCATCGAGCTCCGGGAAGGGTGGGAGACTCCTCCCCGGACGTGCGACCGCGGCGATCCACACGTCACTGCTTCATGCAATCACTGCACTATGCAGACAATCGTCGCGCGCTCCAGGAGTGCGGCCTACCCCCAAAATGGTGCGAGCGCCCCACCCCCCGGATTGGGGGGTCGGGGCTGAGGTCGGCGCAGGCCGGTGGACATCACCACCAGGACGGACATCGCCCGGCCCTTCGCCGTGGACTCGAGCAACGCGCCGCGCTGGTACCAGAACTGACCGGTCAGGAGGGCGGCGCGGGGGTCGCCCTTACCCAGACCTGGAAGCTGCCGGTGCCGTAGCTGACCCGGTAGAACGCGCCGCCGCTGGACTGCCGGTACGACAGCGCGGCCAGCAGCCGGTAGCGGGCGTCGCCGCGCAGCTGCCGGGCCAGCGCCCGGTTCACCCCGCCGGCCACCGGGTTGAGCACCAGCACGTCGAAGTAGCCGTCGGCGACCGCCGCGCGGTAGGCGGGGTCGCCGGTCAGGTGCCGCCCGCGGCGGTCGGTGTAGTCGATCGAGTATGTCGACGTCCACTGGTCCGGTCGGCTGTCGGCGCGCAGGTAGTACTGCGGCACCCAGTTGGCGCCGACGAGGTAGTGCCGGTCCGGCCCGAGCTGCGGCCGCAGCGTCGCGATGAGCCGGGTCGTGTCCGGCCAGACGTGGTAACGGTCCTGGGACTGCGCCAGCCCGAGCACCAGCAGCACCACCCACCCGACGATCGCCAGCTCGGGCCGCCGGAAGTGGGCGCCGGCCAACCGGCTCATGGCCACGCCCGCCATCGGTGCGGCGAACAGCAGTCCGAAGCCGACGTGCTTGTGCAGCGAGGTGCCGGTGTGCAGGTGGATCTGGTACGCCGGCGCCAGTAGCGCGGTCGCCGACAGCAGCCCGCCGAGCAGCAGTCGACCGGTCCGGCTCCGGCCCGATCCGGCCTCGTCCGGGGCGGGCGGCAGCTCGCCCATCCGCTCCCGCCGGGCGTAGAGGACCGTGCCGAGCACGGCCAGCAGGAACAGCGGCCCGACCCAGCGCAGCGTGTCGAGCAGCAGCTCGAGCAGGCCGTCCGAGCCGGCGGCGCGACCGGTGGTGGTGCTGGTCAGGCCGGCCAGGTGCGCCCGGCCGCCGCCGGCCAGCGCGACACCGAGCAGGCCGGCCACGACGGCCGGAATCCCCACCGCCCGGCCGACCGCACGCCAGCCACGGTGCGGGTAGGCGGCCAGCACCGCCAGCGCGGCCACCGTGGGCAGGTAGAGCCCGGACGCGTATTTCACCGCGACCGCCGTCGCGAGGGGCGGCGCGACCAGCAGGCTCGCGAGCAGCGTCCCCGACCGCGCGGTACGGACGGCGGCCCAGCCGGCCAGCGCCAGCAGCAGGATCGCCGGCGGGTCGTAGGTGGCGAAGTTGCCGAGGAACAACGTCGACTGGGCGACCGCGAACGCGGCCGCTGCGCACAGCGCGACCCGCTCGTTGAACAGCATCCGAGTCAGCGAGTAGAGCAGCGCGGTCGCACCGAGCATGCAGGCAAGCCCGAGCGCACGCGCGCCGGCCAGGCCGAACACCGAGTCGACGGCGGCCCCGGCCACCGGGTAGAGGTATGGCGAGCCGGAGAAGTAGCGCAGGAACTCCGGGTGGGCCGGACCGCCGTGGACGAGGTGGTCGAGCTCGAGGTGGCCGGCGTACAGGTAGAGGGCCTCGTCCTCGAAGGCGGAGTTGCGCAGCCGCAGCGACAGCACCGCTTGCGCGAGCAGCAGGCCGAGCAGGATCGCCCGGCTTACCCTGGCCCGCCGCCGGCTCGGTTCCGCGGTCCAGCCGGCCGCCGGCCCGAGCGGCACCCGGTAGAGCCGCTGGGTCGGCTCGTCGACGGCCGGGTCGACGGCGCCCCTGTCCAGCGCACTGTCAGTCACGGGTGCCGGGGATCGAAGCCGAACCGCGGGTCCGCGGCGGCCTTCCGGTACTGGGCGAGCGCCGCCGGAGCCACCGTGACCCGCCAGTCCGCCCGCTTGGCGTACTCGAACCAGACGAAGCCGACCACGTCCTTGCTGGCGGCCACGCCGGCGAACAGGTCGGCGACGTCGGCCGGCTTGCGCGGCCCCTGCTGGGCGCCGGTCTCGGCGATCAGCACCGGCCGGCGGGTGAACGCCCGCACCGACCTCAGCGTCGGCCCGAACAGGCTGGCGAAGGTGTGCTGCCCGTTGGTCGTGTAGTAGCCGGTGACGCCGACCCAGTCGACGTACGCGTCGCCCGGGTAGAGCGGGCGCAGCGCGACATCGGGCACCGGGTTGACGACGTTGGGGCTCCAGACCCAGATGACCGTGGTCGCGCCCACGTCGAGGAACAGGTCGTGCACGTGCCGCCAGGCCCGGACGAAGTCGGCGGCATCGGTGGCCTTGGTGCCCCACGGGTACCAGTTGCCGTTCATCTCGTGCCCGAGGCTGATCGCCACCGGGACGTTGAGGTCGCGCACCGCCGCGGCGAATGTCCGGATGTAGCCGTCGCTGGCGCCGTCGGCGATCTGCCGCAGCGACGGCGTGAACGGCTCCCAGGCCATCATCGGCAGCGCTCCGCCGGCCCACGCGCTCCGGGCGCCGGCGGAGTCGAACCCGTCCCCCCAGGCCGCGTAGAACTCGATGAGGTTCGGCCGCTTGCCGACCTTCCCGGCGTACGCGTCGACGACGGCGCTGGAGCCGGGCGCCCCGTCGATGGCGACGCCGAGGTACTTGCGGTCGGGCGAGAGCAGCGGCCGGACGTCGTACGGGACCACCGGGGCGGTCCCGGAGGCGCTGCCGGAGTCCCGGTCGGCCGCCGCGGCGGCGGATCCAGGGCCGGCCGCCGAGCCGCCGGGCGAGGACGACCCGCCGGAGCAGGCCGTGACCAGCGCCGCCATCAGGATGGCGAGCAGCGCGGCCCAGTGCGGCCGCCCGCCGCGCCCGACGGTCGCCAGCCGGGTCATGTCGCCACCGGCCGCGGCTGGACCAGCACCCGGCCCACGACGAGCGCGTAGAACAGGCCACTGGACAGCACCAGCGCGCAGTCGACGGGATCGCCGGTGACCATCCGCCACAGCGCCGCCCCCACCCAGAGCAGCGCGGTCCCGCCGCCCCACAGCACGATGCCGAGCCGGGGGCGCCGGTCAGCGGTGCGCCGGGAGGCGGCGGTCGCCGAGCCGGTCGGCCGCCAGCCGAGCCGGCGGCCGCGCAGCAGGTCCCAGATCGCGAACGTGTGCGCCCAGCCGTACATCATCCGGCAGGCCCACGCCTCGAGCCGGTACGGGCTGCGGTGCCACCAGGGAAAGACCACCGTCGTATAGACCAGGCTGGGAAGCACCAGCCGCGCGTTGCGCAGTTCCAGCAACTCCGGCATGGCCACCAGCAGCGTGATGGGAATGAGCGGCCCGGCGAAGGTGAACAGCGCCGTGTGCACGTAGTAGAGGAAGCCGGACAGGTAGCACAACCGGCTGCGCAACCGGAGCTTCGAGGTCCAGAACTTCCGGCTGGCGAGCAGGCTCATCGATCCCGCACACCAGCGGTACTGCTGGTTGTGGAACGCGGCCACGGAGTCGGGGCACAACCCGGCCGAGAGCGCCAGCGGGACGTAGCGCAGGTCCCAGCCGAGCCGGCGCAGGTCGAAGCCGGTGTGCACGTCCTCGGAGTGCTCGATCAGCGTCGTGCCGCCGTTCTCGGCCAGCGCCGCGCGCCGGTAGAGCGCGCAGCTGCCGACGCAGATCGCGCCGTCGTTGTGCTGCCGCGAGGTCTGCACCGCGCGGTAGAACAACTCCTGGACCGCGCCGGCGCCGCGCTCGATCCAGTTCTGCTGGTCGAGCACCCGGAAGAACTGCGGCGACTGGACGATCCCGATCCGGGAGTCGGTCTCCAGGTAAGGCAGCAGCTCGTCGAGCAGATCCGGTCGCGGGGCAAAATCGGCGTCGAGGACGAGAATGTACTTCCCGTTGGAGAGGCCGAATCCGTAATGGAGGTTGCCGGCTTTCTTGAACCAGCCACGATTCGGTCGGCTGCCGTACCGGAAATTAAAATCGCCGGCCATCGCGGCGAGGGCCGGGTCGTTTCCGTCGTCGAGGACGTGGACGGTCACCGGGCCGGGATAGCGCCGGGCCAGTCGCTGCACGTGCGACCAGGTGTTGTGCAGCACGTCGATCGGCTCGCCGCAGACCGGCAGGAAGACGTCGACGGCCGGGTAGGCCGCGGGCCGCCAGGACAGCGTCAGCCGCCGGTGCGCGCGCAGGCTGAAGTCACGGGTGAACGCGTTGACCCGCACGGAGATCAGGTAGTAGCAGATCGTGATCGCCAGCAGCGGCAGGAACACCCACAGCAGCGGGCTCGACCGGGCCAGCAGGAACTGGCTCGTGGCCAGGCACGAAAAGCTGACCAGCGAGAACGTGGTCAGAACCCAGAGGTTCCGGCGGACGTAGCAGAACTTCTCGACGTCGTCGGGCGGCTGCGGCAGCAGGCCAAGAGCCAGCGCCGGCCGCCGCACGGCCACGCGCTGTGGTCGGATGGCGATCCCGGCGGCCGACCGCCGGTCCGCCCGCTGCCGGTGCCGCCCCCCGCCCGGGCCCGGCCGGGGCGGAGCGGCCGCCGGCGGGGCAGGCCGCTCGTGCAGCGCCGTCACCGGTACGTCACCGCCGCCCTGCGCGCGGCCGAACCGGCCGTAACGTGGAATTCATTTGTCTGACTCTGTGCGCCCCGACAACGCATGATCACTGTGATGGGGTGCAGCACCGTGTCCTCTCGGGCGGCCCAGGTCAGGTCGGGCCATTCGTATCACAGGCCCGCACGAGCCCGACAGGCGAGAGCGGGTCCACTACGAAGCGCGTCGACTCACCCACATACCGTGCAGGCGGCCTGGAATTCGTCGGAGGATTTCGGGCACACGGAAAACGCGATCTGCATGACGACAAGCTGACGCCCGCGGTCGCGTCATGTCCGGGCGCCGTCGCGCTGTCATCAGTACAGACGGTCGCAGACCAGGGAGGTGACGCATGTCGACCGGCGAGAAGGCGAGCCCGATCTTCCCGTCGGCCATCCGGCGGGCGTACGACCTGCTGGCGGCCGGGGTGAGCACGGGCAGCATCGCCGGCACCTGGAACGCGGCCGGCCTCCCGGCCGGCCCCGACGGCGCTCCGGCGCCGACCGGGCGGCGCGGGTCCTGGACGGCGGACCGGGTGCGGGCCGTGCTCGGGGACCCCCGGTACGCCGGTGAGCTGGTGGACGAGCCGACCTGGCGCTCGGCGACGGCGCTGCTGTCGAAGCCGCCCCGGCACGGACCCGCGGGCTCGGACCGCGCGCTGCTGACCGCGATCGCGTCCTGCGGGCCGTGCGGGGCGCCGATGCGGTCCGTGGTCGTCTCCGCCGGTCAGGTCGCGTACCAGTGCGGCGACGACGACAGCACCCACCTGGCCCGCAGCTCGGCCCCGATCGACGCGCAGGTCCGGCTGGAGGTGCTGGCCCGGCTCGACCGCCCGGGCGCGCCCGACCTGCTCGCGCCCCGGCGTACCCCTGACCTGCCCGCCCTTGGCGCCCACTCGGCCGGCCTGCGGACCCGGCTGCAGGACGACCGGTCAGCCGGCGACACCGGGCTGGCCGCGCAGCTGGCCGAGGTCGAGGCCCAGATGGTCGACCACGCGGCCCGGGACGTGCCGGCCTCGCTCACCGGGGCCGACCCGGTCGACCACGCCTGGGACCGGCTCGCGGTCTCCCGCCAGCGCGGGGTCCTGCTCGCGCTGACCGAGCGGATCGAGCTGCAGCCGATCCCGCCGGGCCGGCGAGCCGGCGACCCGGACGTCCTCCGGCAGAGCGTGCTGATCACCTGGCGGGACGACCCGACGACGTAATGCGGTCGCCTCCGGGCGCTCTCATGTGCGTGCGGGACGGTCCGGACGCCCCCCCGACAGCCCGGTTCGGACCGGCCCCCTCACCGCTCGCGGGTTCCGTCGCCGAGGGACGGCGGAGCCCGCGAGCGGTCCCCTGACCGCCCCCGCACAGCCGACTGGTGGATGCTGGCGCCGCGGACGCGGACGGCGGCCGTGGGGGGCGGGCAATGCGGGTGCGGGTCAACGAGGCCGAGCAGTGGTTCGACGTCGACCGACCCGGACTCAGGCCGGACGGGCCCCGGCTGTGGTGGCGGCCCGCCGTCCTGGCCGGGCGGGCCGGTCCCGGTGGCTACGACCACTCCTCCCTGGCGGCGCGCTTCGCGTGGCCGGCGGAGAACGGCGCCCGCCGGTGAGAGCCAGGCTCCCGGTCGCGCTCGCCGTGCTCGGCGCGGTGCTGCTCTCGCTCGGCCTGCTGGCCGGCTCGGTGAACCGCGAGGTCCTCGACGGCGCGCGGTTCGCCGGGCATGTCGACTCGGTACGCAAGGACCCGCTGGTCGCGGAGCGGGCCGGGCAGGCGATCACGGCGCAGTTGCTGGCCGCCGACCCCGACCTGGTCGCGGTCCGCCCGCTGCTGGAGTCCGCGGCGACCTCGCTGGTGGGCGGCGCGACGTTCGGGCCGGTGGTCCGGCTCGCGGCGCGGCAGGCGCACCAGGCGATGACCAACGACGACCCGACGCAGATCGTGCTGCGGCTGGCCGACCTCGGCGTCGTGCTGGCCGGGGTGCTGCGGGTGGTGGCACCGGACGAGGCCGCGAAGATCCCGCCCGACCTCAACCTCACCCTCGCCGAGCTCGGCGCGCGGACGCCGGCGGCCGAGACCCTCCGGCTGATCCGGACCGTCGGCCTGCTGTCCTGGCTGTTCCCGCTGCTGGCGCTGGTCGCGTTCGGGGCGGCGGTCGGCGCCGGCACCGACCGGCGGCGGGCGACGGTGGCCGTCGGCCGCGGCATCCTCGCCGCCGGCATCGTGGTCGGCGTGGTGGCGGTCGCGGCCCGGACCACCGCCGCCGCCATCGACACCGACGACCTTGGCGGCGCGGTCGCGGTCGCGGCGCTGCGCACGTTCGGCGGCACGCTGTGGTGGGTCGCCGCCGTACCGGCCGCCGCCGGCCTGCTGCTCGCCGGCGCCGCCGCGGGCCGGCTGGCCCGGCTCGACCTGGCAACCGCCCGGCGGGCGTGGGCCTGGCTCACCCCGCCGGCGCCGGGGCCCTGGGTTCACGTCGCGCGCGGCGCGGCGGTGCTGCTGATCGGCCTCGGCCTGCTGATCCGGCCGCTGCTGGTGGCCGGGATCGCCGCAGTCGCCGCCGGGACCCTGCTCATGGTCGGCGGGGTCGGCGAACTGACCGCGGCGTTCGGCGGCGTGTCCGAGTTGCGGGACGGCGGCCGGGTCCGCCGGGCCCTCGCGCCGCGGTGGCGACCGGCGGTGGCGACCGGCACGGTCGGGCTGCTCGGGCTGCTCACGGTGCTCGGGATCGGCGCGGTCCCCAGGGACCGGGCGCTGCCGGTGGCCGCCGCGGACGCCGGCACCGCCTGCAACGGGCACGTCGAGCTCTGCGGCCGCCGGTACGACGACGTCGCGTTCCCGGCCACGCACAACGCGATGTCCGCGGCGGACGCGCCCGGCTGGTTCATCCCGGAGCAGCCGACCGGGCTGCTCGGCCAGCTCGACGCCGGGATCCGAGTGCTGCTGATCGACACCTGGTACGGCCAGCACACCGACCGCCCCGGCCTGGTCGCGAGCGCGCTGGACAGCCGGCCGGCGGCGCCGCGGCCGAACGCGACTTCGGCCCGCAGGCCGTCCAGAGCGCGCTGCGGATCCGGGACGCGGTGACGCTGCGGCGGACCGGGCCGCCCACGCCGTACCTGTGCCACGGGCTGTGCGAGATCGGCGCTACCGAGCTCCAGCCGGAGCTGGCCTCCGTCCGGGCCTGGCTGGACGCGCATCCCCGCGAGGTGGTCACGTTCATCGTCGAGGACGAGGTCACGCCGGCCGACACAGCCGCGGTGTTCGACCGGGCCGGCCTGACTCCGCTGATGCACACCCAGCCGCTCGGCCAGCCCTGGCCGACGCTCGGCCAGATGATCGACTCGGGCCGGCGGGTAGTGGTGATGATGGAGCGACACGGCGGCGGTTCGGCGTACCCATGGCTGCTGCCGGCGTTCCGCTACGTCCAGGACACTCCGTTCACCAACCCGACCGTGGCCGACCTGCGCTGTGACCGGAAGCGCGGCACCGGCGACAGCCCGCTGCTGCTGGTGAACTACTGGCTGGCCAACTTCGGCTCGCTGGTCAGCGACGCCCGGACGATCAACGCGCTCGGCGTCCTGGGGCCGTACCTGGCCCGGTGCGAGATTGAGCGCGGGATGCTGCCCAACTTCGTCGCCGTCAACTTCTTCAACGAAGGTGACCTGTTCCGCGCGGTCGACCAGCTCAACGGTTTCCGGTAGCCGCCGACTGCTTGCTGTCCCGGCGGGCCTGCCGGCGGGCGCCGGTCGCCAGCGTCGACGCGTCCTGCTTCCGCCGGGCCGGCGCGTCCCGCGGGACCACCCGCGGACGGCTCGCCGGCGGCGCGTCGGACCCGGGCTCGGGACCGCGCTCCGCCCCCGCCGACCGGGCGGCCCTGGCCGCCGCGACCCGCTCGGCCCGCAGCGCGGTCGCGCTGGCCCTGGCCGCGGCGGCCAGCGACCGGCTCACCCGGGCCAGCGCATCCTCGAACACCTCGGCCTTCGCGGCGTTGCGGGCGTTGCGCTCCTTGGCCACGCCCCGACCGCCCTTGACCCCGACCGTGGCGGCGCCGGTCCGGCGGTAGATGTTCACGTACTTCGTCCGTGCCCGGCGGATCCGGTCGTGCAGATCGGCCAGCGCGTCCTCGTCCAGGCCGGCGAGCCGGTCCCGCTCGGTCTCGCGGACGAGCGCGAGCTCGGCCTCGGTCAGCGAGTTCGTGATCGACAGGTTCACCGGGACCTCCACTAGACCGGTACGAACAGCTTCCTATGGTCGCGGATCCGGCACGCGCCGGACCCGTCGCCGGGGCCGCGGGTCAGTTGGTCCCGGCCGGGGTGGTGCCGAGCGTGATGGTCGCCTCGGCGCTCGCCCCGTCCCGGCGGTAGGTCACCGCCACCCTGTCTCCCGGGCTGTGCGTCACCGAGATCACCTCGAGCTGCTCGGGGTCACCGGTCCGCTGCCCGTCCAGGGCGGTGATGACGTCGCCGGCCCGGAGGCCGGCCGCCGCGGCGGGACCGCCGGGTGCCACGGTGCTGACGAACAACCCCTCCCCCTCGCCCGACCGGGCCGCGATCGGTGCCACCTGGAGACCGGCGTACGCGTGCCGGACCGTGCCGGTCTTGATCAGCTGGTCGGCGATGCGCAGCGCCGAGTCGACCGGGATCGCGAACCCGATGCCGATGCTCCCGCCGCCGCCCTCGGGCACGGTCGCCCCGGCGGTCGGCACGCCGATCAGGCGCGCATCGCAGTCGACCAGCGCGCCACCGCTGTTGCCGGGGTTGATCGCGGCGTCGGTCTGCACCGCGGAGGCGAGCAATGCGGTGCCGACCACCTCGGACGGCACCCGTACGGTCCGGCCAAGCGCGCTGATCACGCCGGTGGTGACCGTGCTGGACAGCCCGAGCGGCGCGCCGAGCGCGACCACCGGCTGCCCGACGACGAGGTCGGCCGACGAGCCCGTCCGGATCACGGTCAGCGGGCGGTCGGAGTCGACCTTGAGCACGGCCAGGTCGGTCGCCGGGTCCCGGCCCTGGATCCGGGCCGGCAGCGCCGTCCCGTCGTCGAGGACGATCCCGACCCGGCCCGCACTCCCGGCCGGGGCGATCACATGGTCGTTGGTGAGGACGTAGCCGTCGCCGCGGATGACCTCACCGGACCCGGTCCCCGCCCCGGTCGTACCCTGCGCCTGGACCGTGACGACCGAGGGCAGCGCCCGGGTGGCGACGTCGCGGGCCGGGCAGACGTCCTCGGCGCCGCTCGGGTGCGCGATCGTGGCGATCAACGCGCCCAGCAGGCCGGCCGCGACCACCGCGAGCACCCCCGCGGCCCACCAGCCCGCCCGGGACCGGTGCCCCGGCGGTGCCGCCGCGGGCGCGGTGTCATCCGGCTCGCTGTGCACATCCCACCTCCGGGCAGCCGCCGGTGCGGCGGCCGAACCCACTCGGGCGCCGCCACTAGACAACCTAGTCGGGCGCTGCGGTCCACCCCCCGCATTGGATGAGAATGGAGCAGGCGGACGGGTGGCAGCCGGCCGGCGGCGAGCTGCCCGGCCGGGGTCAGGTCGCGCGGTAGCGGGTGATCAGCACCCCGGTCGTGGTCGGCACGCACTCGGTCAGCCGCAGCGCCGCCCGGGCACCGCCGTCGAACAGCCGCCGCCCCTGACCGAGCAGCCGCGGCACCACGATCAGCAGGTATTCGTCGACCAGGCCGGCGGCGGCCAGCGTGCGGACCAGCTCGCCGCTGCCGAACACGGTGAGGTCGGTGTCCCGCTTGAGCTCGGCGACCGCGGCGGGCACGGCACCGCGCAGCAGCACCGAGTTCTGCCAGGGCAGTGGCTCGGTCAGCGTCGTCGAGGCGACGTACTTGGTGGCCGCGTCGAGCGCGGCGGTGAACGGGTTGCCGTCGGTCTGCTTCGGCCAGAACCCGAAGAAGTCCTCGTACGTACGCCGGCCGAGCAGCAGCGCGCCGCGCGCGGATGCCATGCTCCGGCCGAGGAACCGGCCCAGCACCTCATCGTTGTACTGCTGGAACCAGCCGCCCTGCTCGAACCCGTCCCGGGTGTCCTCGTCGGGCCGGCCCGGCGCCTGCATCACGCCGTCCAGGCTGAGGTTCTCCATGACCAGGATGCGTCCCACGCTCGCCCTCCTCGGTTGCCGAACCCGACCGTCCGGTCCCTGCGAACCTGGCACACGGCCGGGACCGGCGGGTGACCGGGCCGGCGACTGAGCGCCGCAACCCCCGGCCGTCGACGACCTGGCGACCGGGTGGGCCGGCCGGTTGGAGTCAGTCGTCGCTGCGGGTTCGGCCGGCGAGGTAGCCGTCAAGGCGCGGGTCGGTGGAGCTGAGCCGGCCGACCTCCTCACCACCGTCGCACTGGCACAGCGCGATCGTCACGGCGTCCCCGTCGCGGGCGACGACCCGCCAGACGGCGCCGGCCGCCTCCCACCGGGACAGCACGGCGATCGGGTCCTCGCTCACGACGCACCCTCCTCCAGCACGACGCAGCACCGACCCGGCTCGGGGTCGAGGATGACGTGCGGGCAGTGCGGGCCCAGCGTGCCCGCGATGCCGGCGACCAGCGCCTCGTTCATGTGGCAGACGAGCTCGGTCTGCGCCTTCGCCAACGAGTGGAACGGGCAGTTGGACAGCACCACCCGCTCCCCGTCCGGGCGCGGCTCGTAGCCGTGCCCGGCCAGCACCCGCGCCGCCAGCCGGAGCGCCGACGCCCCGGACTCAGGGGTGGCCACCCCGTCCAGCGCGCTGCGCCCGAGCGCCCGCCCGTGCGCGGCGGCCCGCCGGTGCAGCACGTCGAGCACCGGCTCGCCCGAGGTCACCGACTCGGCGACCGCGTCGGCCAGCAGCCGCCCGGCCAGCTCGTACTCCCGGTCCGGCAGGGAGACCGCGATCTCCCGGTCAGCCCGCCGGTAGAGCTTCGACGTACGCCCCGCGCCCGGCCCACTGCGCCCGCTCAGCCGGGCGAACTCGCTTTCCAGCAGCCCGTCGGCCTCCAGCCGGTCCAGGTGGAACTTCGCCTGGTGCCGCGCCACGCCGACCGCGGCGGCCGCCTCGTCCCGCCCGACCGGCTCGGGTCGGGAGCACACGTAGAGATACAGCCGCCTGCGTACCGGGTCGGCAAGTGCCCCGATCCCGGCCGCGTCCCGCTCCGCCCATCGCACCGTCCCACCTCCTCTAAGGGAAAGACGCCTTGACGGTAGAACTAGTTCCTCTCTAACGTACAGGGTATCTTCTCTTAGATGCGGGAGCCAGCCATGAGCACCGATCACACCAGCGACCTGAGGGACCCGACCTTCCAGGCATTCGCGCTGCTCCGAACCGTCTTCACGGTCGCGCCGATCCTCTTCGGGCTCGACAAGTTCTTCAACATCCTCACCGACTGGACCCAATACCTGGCGCCCTGGATCAACGACATCGTGCCAGGCAGCGCCACCACCGCGATGGAGATCGTCGGCGTGGTCGAGATCGCCGCCGGCATCCTGGTCGCGCTCGCCCCGCGCATCGGCGCGTACGTCGTGGCGCTCTGGCTGCTCGGCATCATCGTCAACCTGCTCAGCCTCCCGGGCTACTACGACGTGGCCCTGCGCGACTTCGGGCTGTTCGTCGCCGCGCTCGCGCTCGCGCGGCTGGCCCAGGCCAGGGCCGTCACCACCCGGGAGAGCCGCAGCACGGTGGGTGCCCGGTGACGGCGGTCCACGAGGAGGTCGTCGACCCGGAGAGCGGGATCGACGCGGCCACCGTGGCCGCCAAGCAGTTCCTCGAGGCGCTCGGCGTGTCCACCGACGGGCCAGGACTGCGGGACAGCCCGGCCCGGATGGCCCGCGCGTATGCCGAGATGCTCACCCCGCGCAGCTTCGAGCTGACCACCTTCCCCAACGACGAGAAGTACGACGAGCTCGTCGTGGTCAAGGACATCCCGGTGCAGTCGCTGTGCGAGCACCACCTGCTGCCGTTCACCGGCGTCGCCCACATCGGCTACCTGCCGGCCGAACGGATCCTGGGGCTGTCGAAGTTCGCCCGGGTGGTCGAGCTGTTCGCGCGCCGGCCCCAGGTGCAGGAGCGGCTCACCCAGCAGGTGGCCACCTGGCTCGACGACCAGCTCGGACCCAAGGGTGTCGGTGTGGTGATCGAGGCCGAGCACAGCTGCATGTCGCTGCGCGGTGTGCGCGCCGCCGGCGCCGTGACCAGGACCTCGGCGCTGACCGGCACGCTGCGTTCCAACCCGGCCACCCGCAACGAGTTCCTCGCCGCGCTGCCCGGCGGACCCGGATGACCGTTCCCGAGCCGGCCGCCACCGCCACGGCGCGCAGCCCGGCCGGCTCCGCCGTCCAGCTCACCCGGGTGACCAGGCTCTTCGACGGTCTGGCCGCGATCACCCAGGTGAGCCTGCAGGTCGGCACCGGCGAGTCGGTCTGGCTGCGGGGGTCGAACGGCTCGGGCAAGTCGACGCTGCTGCGGGTGATCTCGACCGCGATCTCGCCAACGTACGGCGGCGGCACCGTGCTCGGGCACGACTTGACCCGCGGCCGGGCCAGGATCCGGGCCACGACCGAGCTGGTCGGGCACAACACCCGGCTCTACGACGAGCTGACCGCCACCGAGAACCTGCGCTTCGTCTGCGACCTGCTTGGCATCGATCCGGCCGGCGTGTCGGCCGCGCTGGAGCGGGTCGGCCTGGCGGAGGTGGCCACGGTCAGGGCCGGCAACTTCTCCCAGGGCATGCGGCAACGGCTGGTGCTGGCCCGCTGCCTGGTCCGGCGTCCGCAGCTGCTGCTGCTCGACGAGCCGTACGCGGGGCTCGACCCGGACGCCAGGGTGGTGGTCGACGACCTGCTCGCCGAGTCCGGACGGACCGGCCGGACCGTGCTGGTCGCCAGCCACGAGGCGCCGCCGGAGCAGTTGGTGCACCGGACGGTGGTCATGGACGGCGGCCGGCTCAGTGGGGAGGACCCGTGATCGTCCGGGTGGCGCGCACGGTCGCGGCGAAAGACCTGCGGATCGAAGTGCGCAGCCGGGCGGCGGTCAGCGCGGTGCTGCCGTTCGCCGCGACGGTGCTGCTCGCGCTCGGCTTCGCCCTCGGCCCGGACCGGCTGCTGCTGCAGCAGACCGCACCGGGGCTGCTCTGGCTGGCCGCGCTGTTCGCCTCGGTCGAGCTCTGCCACCGCTCCTACCTGGCCGAGTCGGCCAACGGTGCGCTGGAGGGCCTGCTGCTCGGGCCGGCCGACAAGGGCGCCATCTACCTTGGCAAGGCGGCCGCGGCATTCCTGCAGCTCCTGGCCCTGTTCGCGATCACCACCGGGATCGTGGTCGTGCTGTTCGGTCTGCCGCTCGGTCCGGCGCCGCTGCTGCTCGCAGTCACCGCGGCGCTCGGCACGGCCGGGCTCGGCGCCATGGGTGGGCTGCTGGGGCTGCTCGCCGTCCAGGGCCGCACCAGACAGGCGGCGCTGCCCGTGATCGTGCTGCCGCTGGTGACTCCGGTGGTGATCGCGGCGACCCGGGCGACGGTCTCGCTGACCCAGGGCCAGCTGGCCGGCGTCGGCGGCTGGCTGGGCCTGCTCGCCGCCTTCGACCTGGCCTTCCTCGCCGCCGGCTACCTCGTCTTCGGACATCTGCTCGAAGACTGACGCAGAACCATTGACATTGCCGCAGGGAGCGGACACGCTCTCTAACGACCAGTTTGATTAGCGTTAGAACGATCGAGGTGACAGGGCATGGGCCGCAAGAAAAGGGTCGGCATCGCGGTCGCGGTAGCCGCGGCCGGAGCATTGGCGGCATCGTTGCTGGTAGCGGCGACGTCCGGGCTTCCGTCCGCGGTCGCCGCCCGATCGACGTTCAGCGGCGACCATTCGGGCAGCGACTCGGGCTCGCCGATCGACACCCTGGTGGCGCAGGGCAAGCAGAGCTTCCGCTTCGACACGTTCGGCGACCAGGCGTTCTGGGGTGACACGCTGCACCTCAACCAGGCCATCGCCGGCGCGGCGAACGGCGGTGTCGGCCCCGGGGTGAGCCCGAAGACCGCACTGTCGGTCGGCCTCAAGGTCGACGTGGACGCGCTGCCGGGCTCGGTGCAGTCGGCCATCGCCAACGGCCAGGTCAACCTCGACGACCCGGCCGTGACGCTGACCCTGCTGAAGCTCAACTCGGTGGTCGGCGTCAAGGGCTTCTTCGACCAAAACGGCCGGCTCAACTCGGTCGGTATCGAGTGCGCCCTGTGTCACTCCACAGTGGACAACTCGTTCGCGCCGGGGATCGGCCACCGGCTCGACGGCTGGGCCAACCGCGACCTCAACGTCGGCGCGATCATCGGCCTGTCGCCGAACCTGCAGCCGGTCGCCTCGCTGCTGCACACCGACGTGGCGACGGTGCACAAGGTGCTCGACACCTGGGGCCCGGGCAAGTTCGACGCCGAGCTGTTCCTCGACGGCAAGGCGTTCCAGCCCAACGGCACCTCTGCCGCGACGCTGATCCCGCCGGCGTTCGGTCTGGCCGGGGTCAACCTGCACACCTGGACCGGCTGGGGCTCGATCCCGTACTGGAACGCGTTCGTCGCGATCCTGGAGATGCACGGGAAGGGCACGTTCTTCGACGCCCGGCTCGACAACGCGGCCCAGTTCCCCATCGCGGCCGAGAACGGCTTCGGGCACATCCAGTCGGAGGTCGACCTGGTGAGCCCGAAGTTGCCGGCGCTGCAGGCATACCAGCTCTCGTTGAAGGCGCCGAAGCCGCCGAAGGGATCGTTCGACCAGACGGCGGCCGTCCGCGGCAAGGCGTTGTTCAACGGGGCGGCCGAGTGCTCGACCTGCCACGTGCCGCCGACCTTCACCGAACCGGGCAACAACCTGCACCCGGGCAGCGCGATCGGCATCGACAACTTCGAGGCGGACCGCTCGCCGACCCACATGTACCGGACCAGCCCGCTGGCCGGCCTGTGGACCCACCAGAAGGGCGGCTTCTACCACGACGGTCGGTTCCCGGACCTGCTCTCGGTGGTCAAGCACTACGACAGCACGTTCCACCTCGGGCTGTCGGCGCGGCAGCAGAACGATCTCGTGCAATACCTGCTGTCCCTGTAGTCCAGCACGTCAGTTGACAGGAGCCATCCATGCGGCGCTTCTATCGCCTGCTCAGCGCGCTCGGCACCGTCCGTGCGCAACGGATCCTCGGCTGGGCGACGTGGCTCGGTCTGCTCGTCACGGCGGTGGTGGCCCTCGCGGTCGTCCCGGCGGACGCTGACCAGGGCGACGTGCAGCGGTTGATGTACGTGCACGTGCCCGCCGCATGGGTGGCCTTCCTGTCCTTCGGCGTGGTCTTCCTCGCCAGCGTCGGCTACCTGAAGACCGGGCGGATCCACTGGGACCGCATCGCGGTGTCCTCGGCCGAGATCGGCGTGGTGTTCTGCGCGCTGACCATCGTGCTCGGGTCCCTGTGGGGCCGCCCGGTCTGGGGCACCTGGTGGACCTGGGACCCGCGGCTGACCACGACCGCGCTGTTGCTGCTCATCTACGCCGGCTACCTCTCGCTGCGGAAGGTGGCCGACAGCCCGGCCCGCCGGGCCCGCTGGTCCGCGGTGATCGGCGTGGTGGGCTTCATCGACGTGCCGATCGTGCACATGTCGGTGGTCTGGTGGCGGTCGCTGCACCAGGAACCCACCGTGCTGCGACCGGGCGCGCCGACGATCGCCGGCAGCATGCTGGCGACCCTGCTGCTGGCGTTCCTGGTGTTCTCCGTCGCGTACGGCTACCTGATGGCGGTCCGACTGCGCGTCGGCCGGCTGGAGGAGCGCGGTGCGGTGCCGGTCTCGGCCCCGAGAGCGCGCCGCCCGCAACCGGCCGTCGCCCCGGCTGGAGGTGTCACCAATGCATGACCTCGCATACGTTGCGGCGGGGTACGTGGCGACCGGAGTGGCGGTCGGCGGCTACCGGTGGCGGCTCGCCGTCCGGCTGCGGCGGGCCCGCCAGTACGTCGCCACCGCAACCGGGCGCGGGCGGGGCTGAGGCGTGAGCCAGGACGTCGTCCCCGCCGACGAGGTCGCCGAGCCAGGTCGGTGGTGGCACGGCGCGCGGATGAAGCTGCTGATCGGCCTTGTCATCGTGATCGGCGCGCTGACCTGGGTGACCGTCCGCGGGCTTTCCGGCAGCTTCGTCTACTACCTCACCCCGAGCGACATCGTCAGCCAGCACAAGGCACAGGTCGGCGAGCGGGTACGGCTCGGTGGTTACGTGGTGCCGGGCAGCGTCGGACACGCGACCGACACGCTGACGTTCACCGTCACCGACGGCACCGACGCGATCAAGGTCTCCGACAACGGGTCGGTCCCGGAGCTGTTCAAGCCCGGGCAGGGCGTGGTGCTGGAGGGCACGGTGGGCAGCGACGGCCGGTTCCACTCCGACACGCTGCTCATCAAGCACAGCGGCGACTACCGACCGCCCGCGCCGGGCCAGAAGCCGCCGAACGGCGCCGAGCTCGAGTCCGGAGGCTGACCCGATGGCCTTCCTCGGCACGTACGGGCTGATGCTCGGACTGGTGCTGTCCGTCGGTGGTGCCGTCACCGCCGCCGTCGGCGCCCGCACCGACCGGCCCGCCCTGGTGCAGACCGCCCGCCGGATCGCGTTCGCGGTGCTGGCCACGATGGTCGTCGTCGACGGCGCGATGCTGGCCGCGCTGCTCAGCAACGACTTCACGCTCCGCTACGTCGCGGACAACTCGTCCCGCGAGACCCCGGTGTTCTTCAAGGTGCTCTCGCTGTGGGCGGCCGACGACGGCTCGCTGCTGTTCTGGAACCTCATCCTGGCCGGGTACGTCGCCGCGGTCGCGATCCGGTTCCGCCGCTACCGGCCGCCCACCTTCCCGTACGCGCTGAGCGTGCTGTTCGGCGTGCAGGCCTTCTACCTGCTGCTGGTGAACGGGCCGGCGCGGCCGTTCGGCACGCTGGCGCAGGCCGCCGCCGACGGGCGCGGGCCGGCGCCGCTGCTGCAGAACCACCCGCTGATGGCGGTGCACCCGCCGTTCCTCTACCTCGGCTTCATCGGCTTCACCGTGCCGTTCGCGTTCGGCGTGGCCGCGCTGCTGGCCGGCACCGGCAGCGACGCCTGGGTCTCGATCATCCGGCGCTGGACGCTGCTGGTCTGGTGCTTCCTCACGGTCGGGCTGGTGCTCGGCGCGCTGTGGTCCTACTCGGTGCTGGGCTGGGGCGGCTACTGGGCCTGGGACCCGGTGGAGAACGTCGCCCTGCTGCCATGGCTGGTCGCGACCGCCTTCCTGCACTCGATCATGCTGCAGGAACGCCGCGGGATGGCCAGGCTGTGGAACATCGCGCTGGTGATCGGGGCGTTCGCCCTCACCACGTTCGGGACCTTCCTCACCCGGGGCAGCGTGCTGTCCTCGGTGCACGCGTTCGCGCAGTCCGCGGTCGGACCGGCGTACCTGACCTTCCTCGGGCTGGTGCTGCTCGGCGGGTTCGGGCTGGTGGCCTGGCGGCTGCCGATGCTGCGGACGCCGGCCCGGCTGGAGTCGACGGTGTCCCGCGAGGCGGCGATCGTCGGCAACAACATGCTGCTGCTGGCCGCGACCGCGATCATCCTGCTAGGCACGGTGCTCCCGCTCGTCGTCGAGGCGCTCGCCGGCGACCAGATCACCGTCGGCGGCCCCTACTTCCAGAGCGCGCTGGCGCCGGTCTTCCTGCTCGTGCTGGTGCTCGCCGGCACCGCGCCGCTGCTGCCCTGGCGGGCGGTCAACCGGGAGCGGGCGGTCCGCCGGCTGCGGCTGCCGGTGCTGGCCGCGGCGCTCATGATCGTCGGCACCTCGCTTGCCGGCCTGCGGAACCTGTACGCGGTCGCCGGGTTCGGCGCGGCCACGCTCGTGCTGGTCGGCAACGGCCAGGAGATCGCCAGCGGCCTCGCGGTCGGGCGCCGGCACAGCGGCGTGCTGCGCACCCTCGCCCGCGGCCGCCGCCGGTACGCCGGACTTACCGTCCACATCGGACTCGCCCTGCTCGCGATCGGGATCACCGCGTCGAGCAACCTGGCCGAGCAGACCCAGGTCACCCTGCGCACCGGGGAGAGCACCGTGTTCGCCGGCCACACCCTGCGTTACGCCGGGCTGGAGGCCGACCAGCAGGCCCAGCGGGTCGTGCTCACCGCCCGGGTCGACGTCAGCGGCAGCGGTCCGCTGACCCCGCGGATGAACCTCTACCCGGCGGCGAGCGAGCCGATCGGCTCGCCGTCGATCCACCGCGGCGTGCTGCGCGACCTCTACGCCTCGGTCATCTCGCTGCAGGACGACGGCAACTCCGCGACCTTCCGGTTCTACCGGAACCCCGGCGTCACCTGGCTGTGGATCGGCGGCGCGGTGATGGCCCTCGGCGGCGCCGCGGCCGCCTGGCCGGCGCGCCGGCGCCGGGCCGAGGAGGCGACTGTCGCGGCCGAGCGGCGCCGCCAGTTCTCCGGCGCGGGGGTGGTCTGAGTGCGCCGCCGCCTGCTGCTGCTCGGGACAGTCGTCGTGGCCGTGCTGGCCGTTGTCGCGGTGCTCGCCACCGGACTCGGCCGGGACCCCTCGGCCACCGCGTCCCCGTTGGTCGGCCGGGCCGCGCCGGACTTCACCCTCGGCGGGATCAACGGGCCGGCGGTGACCCTGTCCAAGCTGCGCGGCCAGGTCGTGGTGATGAACTTCTGGGCGTCCTGGTGCACCGAGTGCCATGAGGAACAGGACGCGCTCGACCAGACCTGGCAGCGCTACCGCGACTCCGGGCTGGTGCTGCTCGGCGTCGACTTCGAGGACACCAGCGACGGGGCCAAGGACTACATGCACCAGTCCGGCCTGACCTACCCCGTGGTCGAGGACAAGGACTCCAAGACCGCGCTGGCGTACGGCATCCGCGGCATACCCGAGACCTTCCTCGTCGACCGGTCCGGGCGGATCGTCGACCGGATCATCGGGCGGGTCGACGCCGACCGGCTCGCCGGCGCGGTCGAGCCGCTGCTCAAGGGCGGCACCGAATGAGGGGGCGCTGGTCGGCCGCCGGGCTGGTCGTCGTGCTCGCCGCGATCGCGGCCGCGGCGACGCTCGGGCTCGTCGCAGTCCGCGGGCACCAGCAGCCGCCGGCCAGGCCACAGCAGGTGCAGCAGATCGCGTCCGGACTGCACTGCCCGATCTGCAAGGACCTCTCGGTCGCCGACTCGCCCGCGCCGCTGGCTCAGCAGATGCGCCAGCAGATCGACGAGCAGCTCGCCGCCGGCCGGACGCCGGACGAGATCCGGGCCGGGTTCGTCGCCGCGTACGGCGACTCGGTGCTGATGTCGCCGCCGCGGCACGGGATCGGGAGCACGGCCTACTACTTGCCGCTGATCGTGGTGCTCGGCGGCGCGCTGGTCGTGGTGCTGCTGCTGCGCCGCTGGCGCCGACCGTCCGGTGTGGACGGAGCCGAACCGGACGGCCGGGCGCCGCTGACGTCGGCGCAGCGGCAGGCGTTGCGGCGGGCGGTCGAGCGGTTGCGCGAGGAGGAAGCCTGATGGCCGGGGACTGGGACGGCGACGTCGACCGGCGCCGCGCCCTGCTGCGGCAGCTGCGCGACCTCGACGACGACCTCGCGGCCGGAAAGCTGACCGAGGAGGACTACCACCGGCTGCGGGAGCCGATCGAGCACGAGGCGGCCACCTCGCTCACCCGCCGTCCTGCTCGCACGGCGACCGCCACCCGCGGCCCCAGGGTCGGTGACCCCGGCCACCGGGCCGGCGGGTCCGCTGCCGATGCCACGACGGACTCCGACGACGAACACACCGGCCCGGCCGACTCCGTCGGCACGGGCCGACCCGACGGCACCGCGGCTGGCGAGCCGGGCCGATCGGGTCGTGGGCTGGCGGCCGCTGCCGGGTTGCGGCGACGGCCCCCCGGGGGGACCGCGGCGCGCCGGCAGGAGCCTGCGGCGGCGGCGCGCCGCGGTCCGCACACGAGGCGGTCGCGGACCCGGCGGCTGCTGCTGGTCGTGCTCGCGGTCGCAGCGGTGGCCGGCGTCACCGCGGCGCTGGCGGGCGCGATCACCCCGCGCGACACGGGCCAGACGGTCACCGGGAGCGGACCGGCGGCGGCCGCGACGCCGCCGCCCGTCGGACCCACCGGCGGGTCGGCGGCCGCCCCTGCCGGCCCGTCGGCGGGTTCCTCCCCGTCGCTGACGCCGGAGCAGGCGGCGGCGATCGACGCGGCGGCGCTCGACGTGAAGGCGCACCCGAAGGACGTGACCAAGCACCTCGCCCTCGCGCACGCGTACGCCGACGGCGGCGCCACCCAGCTGGCCGCGGTCGAATACCTGGCCATCCTCAAGCTCGACCCGGCCAACGCCGAGGCCAACACCGCGATGGCGCTGCTGGCGTTCGAGGTCGGCCAGACCGGCCAGGCCAAGACCATGCTCGACATGGTCCTGCAGGCCCATCCCGGCTACCCGGAGGCGCTGTACGTGCGCGGGCTCGTCCTGCTCAGCGGCCTGCACCAGCCGGCCGCGGCGACCAGGGACCTGCGTGCCTACCTCTCCGCGGCCCCGTACGGGTCGCACCGCACCGCGGCCGAGACCCTGCTCGCGCTGGCCGGCAGCCAGAAGTGACCGGGATCGGCTGCGTCTCGGTCGGCGGCTGCAAGGCGCCGCTCGACCTGCTGGACCGGCTCGCGTACAGCGGCGCCGAGCTGGCCGAGCGGATCCCCCGGCTGCGGGCGGCGACCGGCGCCTCGGGGCTGGCCATACTGTCGACCTGCCAGCGGGTCGAGCTGTACGCGGCCTGGGCGGGCGAGCCCGACCTGCCCGCGCTGACCGCCGCACTCGCGGCCGACCGCGGCGTCCCGGAACCGGTGGTCTCCGCGGCCGCGACCGCGCATGCCGGCGACGCCGCCGCCCGGCACCTGCTGCGGGTCGCCACCGGGCTGGAGTCGTTCGTGCTCGGCGAGGCCGAGGTCGCCGGCCAGGTACGGGCCGCCGCCGAGGCCAGCCGGTCGGCCGGCGGCGACGTCGCGCTGGACCGGCTGCTCGACACGGCGGTCAGTGCCGCCCGCCGTGCGCACCGGTGCACCGGCGTCGCCGCCACCAGCCGGTCGGTCGCGGCCGCCGCCCTCGACGTGCTGGCCCCGGACCTGCCCGGCCGCCGGCTGCTGCTGGTCGGCGCCGGCCAGGTCGCCGGCACGGTGGTGGACCGCGGCGTCGCGCTCGGCGCGCGCGTGACCGTCTGCAACCGCACCCGCCGGCACGCCGACCGGTTCGCCGCCGCCGGCGCCATCGCGGTCGACCTGGCCGACCTGCCGGCCGTGCTGGCCACGGCGGACGTGGCGGTCCTGGCCACCGCGGCGCCGCACCCGCTGGTCGACGCCGGGCTGCTGCGGGCCTGCCGGCCGGCCGGGACCGCGCCGCTGACGCTGGTCGACCTAGCCCTGCCGCGCAACGTGCATCCGTCCGTACGGGAGCTGCCGGCGGTGCGGCTGATCGACCTGGCCGACCTGCGCGCCGCCGAGGCACCGGCGCTGGTCGCCGAGGTCGCCGCGGTGGAGGAGGTCATCGACGCCGAGCTGGGCCGATACCGGCGGTGGGCGGCCGCCCGCGGCGTCGGGCCGGCGTTGCGCCGGATGCGCGCCGACGCCGAGCAGGTCGCCCGGGAGGAGGTCGCCCGGGGCGACGTCCCGGAGGACGTGCGGGCGGCGGTGGAGCGGGCGGTGCTGCGGACCGTGCACCGTCTCACCCACGCGACCACCCGCGAGATGCTGGCCGCGGCCGAGGCCGGTGACGGTGCGCTGGTCGAGCGGCTCGCCGGCCTGTACGCGCCGGCGGCCGGGTCAGCGGCCGGGTCAGCGGCCGGGTCAGCGGCCCGGTCAGCGGCCCGGTCAGCGGCCCGGTCAGCGGCCGATGATGCGTACGCAGCAGCTGGACTCGGCGACGCGCTCCTCGGTCGGGCGGCCCTCGACCCGCATCGAGCGCAGGTCGGCACCGGAGAGCAGCCCGCGGACCAGGGCCGCGTTCATCCCGCAGACCAGCTCGCGGTGTGACTCGGACAGCTCCCGGAAGATGCAGTTGCGCAGCACGAGGTCGCCGGACCCGCGCGGCTGTGGCTCGAACCCGAGCTGCTCCAGCTGACGCAGCGCCGCGTCGCGCCGGCCGTTCCGGGTGCGGGCCAGCGTCCTGGTCTCCTCGCCGAGCATCTCGCCGACCTCGCCGGCGACCTGCTCCAGCGTCGCCTGACCGCCGTCGGAGGTGTCCCCGGACAGCGCGGTGGCCATCATCGAGGCGGCCAGCGCATACCGCGTCGGCGGCAGCGTGATCTCGAAGGACCGCTCGGTCAGCGAGTAGACCTTCGCGGGGCGGCCGGCGCCCGGACCGACCCGGCCGGTCAACCGCCGGTAGCCGACCTCGAGCAGGCCGGCCTCGACCATCCGGTCGAGGTGGAACGCGGCCAGCTTCACCGAGATCCCGGCGCTTCCGGCCGCCTCCTCGCGACCGACCGGCTCGCGTCGCTCGCGCAGGTAGCGGTAGAGCCGCTGCCGGACCGGCTCGGCCAGCAACGCGACCGCGGTCAGGTCATCGACGCTGTTCATGGGTCCCCCTTCTAACACCCGACTGTACGGCGTTACAGGAGCGATCAAGCCGGTTGGGCGCGGTCGACGAGCCGGTCGTCGAGGCGGAGACTGGCCGCGGGGACCGGTCCGTCCCGGGTCGGACCCCAGCCGGAGGCGACGATGCCGGCCGATCCGCGGCAGACGGCCCGACTGCGCGAGCTGCACGAGGACTACGCGTGGAAGGTGAACGCGGCCATCGCCGAGGGCCGCGACGACCTGATCGACGCGCTGTGCGAGGAGTACGCCGACGAGGCGGTCCGCCTGATCACCGGCGCCCCGCCCGGCGGGCCGAGCCCGCCGCCATCTCCGCCATCTCCGCCGCGGTCCCTACCGCCGTCCCCACCGGCGAGCCGCTGGCGCTCCCTGCTCTCCGGCTCCGGCTCCCGCTCCCGCCGGCCGGGCCGCGGGGTCAGGGGGTGAGGGCTCGGCCGACCTCGGCGGCGAAGGCCACGAAGCCTTCGAGGTCGGGCTCGTCGGCGGTGGGCTGCAGCACCACCGTGTCGACGCCGGCCTCGACCCAGCGCGACACGCCGGCGGCGACGTCGTCGACCGACCCGTACGCGGCCCGGTCGGCGGTCGACGGGAAGCCCCAGCGCCGGCCGTCCCGCTCGATCCGGTCCCGCGCGTCCGGCCCGCCCGCCGCCAGCACGTAGACGGTGATCGGGTGCGGCCCGGTCCGCCCGGCCTCGGCTCGGCCGGCCTCGATGTGCTCGCGGGCCCGGGCCGCCTGCTCCGGCGTCGTGCCGCCGGTGAGGATCGTGCCGTCGGCGTGCCCGCCGGCCAGCCGCAGCGTGCGCGGCCCCTCCGCCCCGGCCAGCACTGCCGGTGCGGTCGGCGGCGGCGCGCCCAGGTGCACCCGGTCGAGCCGCACGTACCGGCCCTGCGTGCTGAGTGGCTCCCCGGCCAGCAGCGTGCGCAGCGCGTCGACGTACTCCCGCAGCAGCGTGAGCGGCGACTCCGCCCGCGCCCCGACCTGGCCCATCCACTCCTGCACGCCGTGACCGACCCCGATCACCGGCCGCCCGGGGAACATCCGGTGCAGGGTGCACAGCTCCATCGCGCTGAGCGCGACGTTGCGCAGCGGCACCGGCAGCAGCCCGACGCCGACCTGCAACCGCTCGGTCCAGGCCAGCGCCGCGGCCGCGGAGGCGATGCCGCCTTCCCAGAAGCAGTCCTCCCACAGCCAGAGCTGGGCCAAGCCGGCTTCGTCGGCCGCCTCGGCGACCGAGCGCAGCCGCTCGGGTGGGAACTGGGGCAGGAAGACCGCACCGACCGTCGTCACGGCGACATCGAACCAGGACCCGCCGACGAAACCCCATCCCGGCCGGGTCCCCCGCCGCCGGCGGCCGCCCGTCCAGCTGAACCAGGCGATGTTCGCCGGCACCGCCGCGCTGCCGTCGGCCGCGACGCTCGACCGGATCGCCGACGCGGCGGTCGAGACGTTCCTGGGCACCTATGGGTAGCGGTCAGAGCAGCCAGGGTCGCCGCCGCCGCGCGGAGGGTCGGTGAATGCCGGTGGGGGCGGGCGGCGACGCCGAACCACCTCGGCGAGCCGGCCGCGCACCCGCCCGCCCAAGCCGGTGGCGCCGGCGCGAAGCCGGGTCAGCTCGACCGCCCGCGGGCCGGTCGGGATGTCCCTGGGTAGCGACGATACCGCCACCAACCAGCTCGGCAGCCCGAGCAGGCGCAACACCGCACCGAGACGCTCTGACTCGATGACGCTGTCCGGGTCGAGCTCCTCGGCCAGCAGTTCGCCGAGGTCGCCCGCGATGTCCGGGTGCCCGAAGGCGGCGGCGAAGGCCGCGGCGTGCTCGGCGCCGAGCGGCTCGGGCAGAGTGTCGTCGTCCAGCCCGTACGACGGGTCGCTGACATAGCGGCCGACCTCCTCGCCGCCGGCCCAGACCGCGAGCAGCAGTTGCCGGTCGGCGAGGACGCGGAGCGCGAGGACCGGTCCGGCCAGCCGGGACGCCAGCCACTCCGCTACCCCGACCACGCCGCGGCGGCCGGACGCGACGGTGCCGGCGCCGGAGGCGGCGACCGCGACCACCCAGCCGGCCTCCGGCGGGGCCAGCCAGCCGGAGAACCGCACCTCGCGCAGCGCGGTCTGCACCTCCCCCGCGCCGGCCCGGACCACGACGGCCGCGTACGTGTAGCCGCCGGGACCGCCCGCACTCCCCCCACCCACCGGCACCGGATACACCCGGCCATGATCCCGCTCCACCCTCCGGGATCCGGGACGCGCGCCGCCCCGAGGACGCGCGCCCGCCCGGCCCGGGGACGCGGGCCGCCCGCCGCCGGGGTAGGCCGGCGGCGGGCGAGGCGAGCCGCGCCCGCCGCCGGCAGGAGGAGCCGGCGGCGGGCCGGTCGCGGGATCAGGCGGCGACCGGAACCGGATCCTGCTCGATCGGCTCGCCCGGCTGCACCGGGGCGGTCCGGGCCGGCCGGAGCACGGTCAGCGCGGTGGCCAGCGCCGCCACGATCAGCACCGCCGCGATCCAGAACGCCGCGTGGTAGCCGCCGGTCAGCGCGTCCAGCAGGCCGCTGCCGGACTCCCGCAGCGAGGTCGAGCGCTCGGTCGACACCGTGGTCAGGATCGACAGCCCGATCGCGCCGCCGACCTGGCCGGTGGTGTTGACCAGCCCGGACGCCAGGCCGGCGTCGCTCGGCCGCACCCCGGTCATCGCCAGCGTCATCGTCGGCGGGAAGCACAGCCCGGCGCCGATGCCGATGACCACGGCCGCGGGCAGCACGTTCACCACGTACCGGGCGTCGACCGGGGCGACGGCGAACAGCACCATGCCGGCGGCGACGAACAGCAGCCCGGTCACCATCACCGGCTGGGCGCCGAACCGGGTGATCAGCCGCTCGCTGTAGCGCACCGACAGGCCGCCCATAAGAACGGTCACCGGCAGGAACGCGAGCCCGATCTCCAGCGGCCCGTAGCCGAGCACCTGCTGCAGGTAGAGCGCGCCGAGGAAGAACGAACCGAACATGCCGCTCGCACCCAGAGCCTGCACGACGTTCGCGCCGGCAACCGTGGACGACCGGAGGATGCGCAGCGGCATCAGCGGCGCGGCCGCGGTGGCCTGCCGGACCAGGAACGCGGCGACCAGCGCGAGCGAGACCGCACCGCAGACCAGCGTGGTACCGCCGGTCCAGCCGTCCTCGGCGGCGGGGACGACGAGCGTGTAGACGCCGAGCATCAGCGCCGAGGTGATCAGTGCCGCGCCGAGCACGTCCGCGCCGGCCCGCACGCCCAGCCGGGTGCCGGCCGGCAGCAGCCGGGCGGCGGCGGCCATGGTCGCCAGGCCGATCGGCACGTTCACGAAGAAGATCCAGTGCCAGGTGACCCACTGGGTCAGCGCGCCGCCGGCGAGCAGGCCGACCGCACCACCGGCGGACGCGACGAACGCGTACACGCCGACCGCGCGCGCCTGCTCCCGCGGCTCCGGGAACAGCGTCACGATGAGGCCGAGGATGACGGCCGAGGTCAGCGCGCCGCCGGCACCCTGCACGAACCGGGCGGCGATGAGCATGGCCGGGTTGACCGCGGCGCCGCAGGCCACCGACGCGGCGGTGAACACGGCGAGACCGGCCAGGAAGATCCGGCGCTGGCCGGCGAGGTCGCCGAGCCGGCCGGCGAGCAGCAGCAGGCCGCCGAAGGCGATGAGGTACGCGTTGATCACCCAGGCCAGCCCGGCCGCCGAGAAGCCGAGGTCTGCGCGGATCGACGGCAGCGCGACGTTCACGATCGTGGCGTCGAGCACGATCATCAACATCCCGGTGCAGAGGGCGTACAGGGCCCGGCGGCGGGCGCGCAGGTCGGTGGGTGTCATCTCTGAGTCTCCTTGATCGGTGTCACTAGTACGTCGATCGGCGCCGGCCGTTATCGACATCAGGACTCCGAGTCGTGGAGAACGGCAGTCGCGGCCGTCCGCCGACCCCGCTCCGCCGCCGCGGCTCTGCCCCTGCGGCAGTCGGCCCCGGTCCCCTGACCAGCGCGTCGTCCGGAACGCGCGGGCCGGGAGGGCACCGGCGACGTTGCTGCCACCGGCGAGCGGGCCGGGCCGCCCCACCGCCGGACCCGGGCGGGCGTGCTGTCATGATCGCGGCGGCACGAGGACGACGAGGCGGCGACCGGAGGGCACGGCATGGCTGACCGGCTGATCTTTCAGCTCGGGACCAACAACTGGCAGCGCGACGGGGAGTTCGCGCCCGGGTCGGGGATCCTGCACGAGGCGCACCACCACGCGTACAACGCGCTGCCCGGGGTCAGGGCCTACTCGATGTACCCGTCCCGCCGGCAGCGGTTCCGGTCCGAGGACGTGCGGGTCTTCGAGCTCGAGCACGACATCCCGATCTGCGAGTCGGTCTCGCCGGTGAGCAGCTACCGCTGGCACAGCATGAGCGAGGCCGAGGTCGCGGCATACCGGACGCGGCTGACCGACGAGGTCGCCGCCTGGATCGACGAGATCGAGGCGACCACCGGCGAGACGTTCGGGCTGGCGATCGCACACCACGCGTTCATGAACACCGTCGTGCTGCGGGACGTGAACCGGCGCCGGGTGGCGGCCGGGAAGCCCCGGATGTCGCTGCTCTGTTTCGCCCACGGCACCGAGCTGAAGATGTACGCCAACGAGCAGCGCGGCGACCAGCCGGAGGAGTTCCCGCCACGGTTCCTGCCGTTCATGAAGCAGGAGAAGATCTTCGACTTCGCCGATCCAGACCACGGCGTCGACCTGGTCGCGGCGATCTCGGCCGAGCAGGTCGAGGCGTTCCTCGGCATCTTCCCGGAGTTCCCGCGCGAGCGGGTGCTGCTCTCCCCCAACGGCTACAACCAGGACGTCTTCCGCCTGATCGAGGGCGCGTACCGGAACCGTGCCCGGGTGCTGGCCGGGTTCAGCACCCAGCCGCCGGAGGGCACCGGCCGCGAGCCGGAGCAGGTGGCGCCGGCGGACGGGTTCGACGCGGTGGTCGCGTTCTGCGGGAAGTTCGCCGACTGGAAGCGGCTGGACGCGCTGCTGCGGGCGGCCGCGAGCTACGAGCAGGAGGACCGGCGGATCCTCACCCTGGTGATCGGGTCCGGCCCGCACGAGGCCAAGGTGCGGATGCACGACCTTGCCGCCGAGCTCGGCCTGCGCCGGACCTACTTCCTGGGCCCGCGGCCGCAGGACGAGCTGGCGACGCTGTTCAACTGCGCCGACGTCGGCTGCTTCCCGTCCTACCGGGAGCCGTTCGGGCTGGTGTTCATCGAGTGCATGGCCTGCGGCACGCCGGTGATCGGCGCCGACTCGGGCGGCCCGCGCGACTTCGTCACCCCGGACGTCGGCGTGCTGGTGCCGGAGACCGACGACCGGCAGCAGCTCGCCGCCTCGCTGGCCGCGGCGGTCGACCGGGCGCTGGACGAGGACTGGAAGCACACCAAGGGCCCGGCCGCGCGGAACTACGCGGCCGCGAACTTCAGCGTGGTGCACCAGGTGTCGGAGCTGCTCGCCGCGGTGGACCGGCTGACCGGACACTGACCCGGCCCTGCCACCGCGGACGGCACAGGGCCTACGGGGCCGAACAGCGGATCATCGCGGTCCGCCAGGGCAGCCGGACGGCAACCGTTCTCATCCGACGTATTACGCAGCGTCGCGTCGGCTCCTCACCATGACGGGGAGGGGGCCGCGGATGAACGTCCACTCGGGCGAGCGGCGCGTCATGCTGACGGGGAGATTGCTGGGCGGACTGTGGGTCGTCGTGGACGGACAGGTAGTGGACACCGTGTCCAGCCGCCGGACCCGCAACGTGCTGGCCTACCTGCTCACCCACCGGGAGACCCCGGTGCCGCGGGACGTGCTGATGGACGTCTTCTGGGGCAACGCCCGTCCCGAGGCCGCGCGCAACAGCGTGCACGTCGCGCTCAGCGGCGTCCGCCGGGCGCTCGGGGCCACCGGTGCGCGGCCGCTGCTGGAGCGCCGGCACGACACCTACCGGTTCGCCGACCACCTCGACGTCTGGGTCGACGTCGAGGCGTTCGAGCGGGCCAGCCGGCAGGGTCGGCGGGCCGAGGAGGCCGGCGACACCGCCGGCGCGCTCGCGGCGTACGAGCGGGCGGCGCAGCTCTACGACGGCGACTTCCTCGCCGACGACCCGTACTCGCCCTGGGCCGGCGAGCTCCGGGAGACCCTGCGAACGCAGGCCGACGACGTGGCCTGCCGGCTGGTCGCCCTCTACGGCCGGCTCGGCGACGACAGCTCGGCGGTGCTCGTCGGCCGCCGGATACTGGCCGGCGACCCGTGCAATGAGCCGGTGCACCGGCAGCTGATGGCCAGCTATGCCCGGACGGGGCAGCGGCACCTGGCGCTGCTGCAATACCAGCGGTGCCGGGAGGCGCTGTGGACGACCTTCCGGATCCACCCGGCGGTCGAGACCACCGTCCTGTACGAGTCGTTGCGCGGTCGTTTGCCGCAGCCCGCAGTGGGGAACGCGAGAGATCGTGGAGACCTACCACGACCTGCTCTGCACGCCGAGCCCGGCCGGTCTCGCGTTCGAGTGTGAGCAGGGCTGCGGACGGCTGCTCGTGGTCGACCGCGGCAGCGGGCGGATGACCGTCCTCGGCCGCGGCGACCCGTACGCACTGCACCGGGGTGGCAGCCCGGACGTCGAGTTGTCGGTCGGCGTCGAGCGCGCCTGATGGCGGTCCCGCCGGGCGGGACCGCCATCGCCGGGCCGGTGCTCAGCCGATGCGCAGCACCGGTCCCTCGACGATGCCCACGACGTCGGTGGTGGCGCCGAAGTTGCGGTGGGTCAGCACGGTGACCGTCTTGTAGACGCCCGAGGCCGGCGGCGCCGGGTTGTCCGGGAGCGTATTGGCCGGGACCGTGATGTCGGCGCTGTAGTTCGCCGCGCCCGTCAGCGGGATCGTCACCGTCGGCCCGACCTGCTGCTCCGGGCCGGCGCCGATGGACTCGACGTACGCGGCGAGCTGCCACTCGCCGCCGAGCAGCAGCGCCGCGAGCGGGCTGAGCTGCCAGTCGGCGTGCACGGTGAACGCCGCGCCGGCCTCGAGCACGGTGGCCGGGGCGCCGTTGTTGTCGAGCACGGTCGCGGTGACGGACCCCGGGCCCAGCAGGACGTTGGGGAACTGGATGTCGCTCATGGTGTGTGTCCTTCTCTCGATGTGGCACGAATCGACCGGGGCCACCGTCGCCCGGCCCGCTTACCCGCCACCAAGCCAGCGCTTACCCGGCGGCCGCGACTCCGATAAGCGTTCGGGCGCGTCCTCGCCACCCCGGCCGCCCGTAGCCCCCGGCAGGTCGGCCAGCCCCGTCGCAGCCGGTGCGCGGATGCCCGGGATCGCGCTCGCCGGCTGGGTTCGGTTTTGTCGGTGCACCGGGGCAGGATGCCCGGCATGACTCAGGTATCGGTCCTGGACATCGCGATCTTCGACGCTCCGGACATCGAGAAGGAGGGCCGGTTCTACGCCGAGCTCACCGGCTGGGACGTGGTCCGGCAGGACGCCGAGCGGTTCGGCCTGCGCGCCCCCAACGGGCAGGAGATCGAGTTCCAGCGGGCTCCCGACCACGTGGCGCCGCAGTGGCCCGGGCAGGAGCTGCCGCAACAGTTCCACCTCGACCTGCAGGTCGCCGACCCGAAGGCGCAGGCCGAGCGGGCGATCGGGCTCGGCGCCACCCACCTGCGCGACGGCGACACGTGGATCACCATGGCCGACCCCGCCGGCCATCCGTTCGACCTGTGCCAGAAGGACGGGGTCGGGTCGGTGATGGACCTGTTCGCGGTGACGATCGACGCGCCGGACGCGTCGGCGCTGGCCCGGTTCTACGGCGACCTGACCGGCATGGACGTGGCGTACGACGGGCCCGAGGGTGCGATGCTCGCCGCCGACGGGCGCTACGTCATGTTCCAGCAGGTCGGCGCCGACTACCGGCCGCCGCGCTGGCCCGACCCGGCACACCCGCAGCAGGCCCACCTCGACCTGGCGGTCCGGGACATGGACGCCGCCGAGGCCGAGGCGATCAAGCTCGGCGCGTCCCGGCTCGACGCCGGCGGCGAGCGCTTCCGGGTGTTCACCGACCCCGCGGGCCACCCCTTCTGCTTCGTCGGCTGACCTTTCCGGGGCGTATCAGCGGGTCGGCCGGTCGGCTCTGTCAAGAAGGCGACACCATTGGTGCGGTCGACCCCGCCGGGGACCGACCGGTCGATCGGGGGTGTGCGATGCGCGAGCAGCTCCGGATGGCGCTGGTGCTCAACGGTGGGGTGAGCCTGGCGGTGTGGATGGGCGGGGTCGTGCACGAGCTCGACCTGCTCCGCCGCGCCTCCTCGGACGCGCTCGACCCGGCGCAGCAGCCGCGGCCGTACGACCAGGTGGTCTTCGACCGCTGGCGGGAGCTGAGCCGGGCGGCCGGCCGGGAGCGGTCGGTCGTCGTCGACGTCATCGCCGGCACCAGCGCCGGCGGGCTCAACGGCGCCCTCCTCGCCACCGCTGTGGCCAACAAGGGCTCGCTCGATCCCGACCGGGCCGACCCGGCGGGCACGCCGGGGCCGTGGCTGCGGGAGCAGTGGGCCGAGCTCGGCGCCCTGACGCCCGGCCAGCTGCTGCCTGCGCCTGACGAGCAGCCGCCGTCGGTGCTCGACGGCGCCCACTTCTTCAACCAGCTGCGCAGAGTGCTCGGTTGCCTGAGCTCCGGCGGCGCCGGTGACCAGGTCACGCTCTTCCTGACCGCCTCCGGGCTCGGTCCGCACGACATCGTCGCGCGGGACGCCGCCGGCCAGGCATTCAGCGTCGCCGACCACCGGTTCCTCTACCGCTTCTCCCGCGGGCGGCACATGGCCTACCACCCCGACGGCGTCTACGAGCAGAAGGAGGTGTCGGACTTCGCGCGCGTGGACGACCTGGCCACGGCGTCGCGGGCGTCGGCCTCGTTCCCGGTGGCGTTCGCGCCGATCCAGGAGACGGCCGACCTCGACCAGCGCCCACCGCGGGTACGCCCGCCGGTCGACAAGCAGCGCAAGTCCGGGCGCTCCTGGCTGATGGACGGAGGCGTGCTCGACAACGCGCCGTTCGGCCCGGTGCTCGACGAGATCGCCCGCCGGCCGGTCCACGCGTCGACCGGCCAGTACGTGAACAGCAGCCGATACCTGCTCTACGTGGTGCCCTCCTCCGGTGGCGCCGGACCGACGCCGGAGGCCGACGGCAGGCAGCCCGGCTGGACGGCCGCGCTCGGCGCGGCGCTCCGCTACCCGTCCGAAGCGGACCTGCGCGGCGATGTCGAGGAGCTCGAGCAGCTGCTGTTCGACGCGGACGCGTCCTGGTCGGACACGCAGCGGTTGCAGGACACCTGCATCGCCGATCCGGCCGAGGCCGACCGGGTGCGGCGGGCCGCCATCGACCTGCAACCGGCCTACGCCCGGGGACGGGCCGCCGGCGGGGTCTGGGAAGCGATCACGCTGGCCAGCCCCAGCGGCACCACCGTGCTCGACGTCGCGGCCCCGATCAGCTCCCAGGACGTGGTGGAGATCCTCGCCGCGCAGCCGCTCTGGCTGCCGCCACCGGCCGCGGAGCCGGTGCAGCCCCTGCTCGGCGAGCCGGGTGCGCGCACCTGGCCGTGGGGCACCGGGCCGGCCGACCGGGTGCTGCGGCTGATGCTGCGCTCGCACCGCACCGAGCCGGTGTCGCAGCCCGTGGCGGAGGCGCTGGTCAAGATCGACACGGCGCTCGACCGCGTAGTCGCCGTGCGCGACGCGCTCGAGGCTCAGCTCGCGACGACGGTGCTCCCGACCAACGACGATCGCCGGGAGGTCACGGCGGCCGTCAACGAGATCTTCACCCGGCTGGACATCCCGCGTGCACTGGGCGCCGCGATCGAGCCGGTCGCCGACCTGCTGGCGGACGAGCTGCGGACCGCGCTGGCCGTGGAGATCGTCTCCCGCTGCACGTCCGCACGGATGCCGCTGCAGCGCAGCGCGCCATTCCGGTTCCTCCGCCTCGGCCCGGACGTCGCGCTGCCCGTGCTGGAGGAGACCACGGCGCGCGGGCCGGCGGCGGAGCTCGGCGACCGGATCCTCTACGGCACGCAGGTCAGTCACTTCGGCGCCTTCGGTGCCGTCGACTGGCGGCGCTGGGACTGGATGTTGGGCCGGCTGCACGGTGCCGCGCATCTCGGTCGCCTGCTCGGTGCCGGCCCCGACTGGATCAAGGACACCCAGCTGGCGATCCTTGCCGCCGAGGGATCCTCGCTGCCCCAATTCGTGACCGGCGTCCGCACGATGGCCGAGGACTTCCCGTCCGAGCGGGACGGTCGCGGCCGCGGCCGGGCACTGATCACCATGCGCAACGAGTTGAGCAAGACGGTCGAGGGCGAGAAGACGCTGCTCGGTCTGGGCGACCGGCTGGTCGACGTCTCGCCCGGGCTCTCCGCGCCGGTCGGGAAGTGGGCGAAGGCCGTGCTGCAGCGCGAGTGGACCTCGGGCGCGACGCTCTACCGGTGGGCGCGCTGGTTCACCGAGCCGGCTCGGAAAGTGCTCTGGCAGCGGCTGGTCCACGACCCGCCCCAGCATGCGACCGCGCGGCCCTGGCCGCTGGCGAGCTGGCTGCTCGCCGTGTGCGCGCTGGTCACGGTGGGCCTGGTCGCCGGCGCGGTGCTGACCTCCGGGGCCGTCGCCGTCGTGCTGGCCGTCCTCGGCGGTGTCGTGCTCGCGGTCACCGCCGTCCTGCTCGCCGCCCGGCTCTGGGTCGACCGCCGCCGCCGTCAGCTCGAGGACAGGGTGGCCAAGGCCATCCCCGCGCTGCCGGCCAGGGACGGCTGACCTTCGCTCCTGCCGCGCGGATATCGCACATCCATGCGATGCCGGCCCCGCCCGGCCGACGGACGATCGGTCCGCAGCCGAGTGAGGAGAGCGCCATGGATGTCCACGCCCCCGCGGCGGTCCCGGTCCGCGGGCCGGCCGAGACCCCGGTCGTCCTGACCGTCAACGGCCGGGACCACGAGCTCGAGCTCGAACCACGGGTCAGCCTGCTCGACGCGCTGCGCGAGCACCTGCGGCTGACCGGCTCGAAGAAGGGCTGCGACCAGGGCACCTGCGGGGCGTGCACGGTGTGGGTGGACGGCCGGCGGGTGCTCGCCTGCCTCACCCTCGCCGTGACCTGCGAGGGCCGCGAGGTCACCACGATCGAAGGGCTCGCGCCCGACGGTCAGCTGCACCCGATGCAGCAGGCGTTCATCGACCGGGACGCGTTCCAGTGCGGCTACTGCACGGCCGGCCAGATCATGTCCGCGGTCAAGCTGCTCGAGGAGGGGCACGCCGGCGACGACGCCGAGATCGCTGAGTTCATGAGCGGCAACATCTGCCGCTGCGCGGCGTACCCGAACATCCGCGCGGCGATCCGCGACGTCCGCGACGCGAGCGCGGAGGGCTGAGATGCGGCCGCTGCGGTACGCCAGGGTCACCGACGTCGAGGGCGCCGTCGCCACCGCCGCCGCCGACCCGGACAGCGCCTTCCTCGCCGGCGGCACGACCGAGGTCGACCTGATCCGGCTGGGCGTCGCCCGGCCGCGCACCCTGGTCGACATCAACGCGCTGCCGCTGGCCGACGTCGACGACCTGGGCGCGGGCCTGCGGATCGGTGCGCTGGCCCGGATGTCCGACGTCGCCCGGGACCCTCGGGTGGTCGCGCGCTGCCCGGCGGTCGCCGAGGCCCTGCTGCTCGGCGCCTCCGAGCAGCTGCGCACCATGGCCTCGATCGGCGGCAACCTCTGCCAGCGCACCCGCTGCCCGTACTTCCGCGACGACGTCTCGCCGTGCAACAAGCGCGAGCCGGGCAGCGGCTGCGCGGCGCTGGACGGGATCAGCCGCGGTCACGCGATCCTCGGCACCAGCGAGCACTGCATCGCCACCCACCCGTCCGACCTCGCCGTGCCGCTGGTCGCGTTCGACGCGATCGTGCACACGGTCGGGCCCGGCGGCACCCGGACGATCCCGATCGACGACTTCTACCTGGCACCGGGGACGACGCCGGAGGTGGAGCACCCGCTGGCGCACGGCGAGCTGATCGTCGCCGTCGAGCTGCCGGCGCTGCCGCTGGCCCAGCGCTCGCTGTACCTGAAGTACCGCGACCGCCAGTCGTACGAGTTCGCGCTGGTGTCGGTGGCGGCCGCGGTCGCCGTCGAGGACGGCGTGGTGTCCGCGGCCCGGCTCGCCCTCGGAGGGGTGGGGAGCGTGCCGTGGCGGGCCCGGCTGGCCGAGCAGCATCTGGTCGGCGCGCCGGCCACAGCGGAGCGGTTCGCCGCGGCCGCCGCGGCGGAGCTGGCCGCCGCCACGCCGCGACCGGACAACGCGTTCAAGGTCGCACTCGCGCAGCGGGCGATCGTGCGCGGGCTGACCCGGGCGGTCGAGGGAGGACGGTCATGACGGCAGCGATCGGGCGGCCCGTGCCCAGGGTGGACGGGAGCGCGAAGGTCACCGGCACCGCCCGCTACACCGCGGAGATCCCGCTGCCCGGCCTGGTGCACGCGGTCCTGGTCGGCGCGACCATCCACAGTGGACGCGTGCTCGACGTCGAGCTGCCGCCCGACGCGGCCGACGGGGTGCTGGCGGTGCTCACCCATCGCGACCTCGACAAGATCGTCGGCCAGCCGCGGCTGCTGCCGTCGCTCGTCGGCGCGCCGGCCCCGGGCGAGAGCTTCTTCCCGATGCAGGACGACGTGGTGCACTACGCCGGCCAGCCGGTCGCCGTGGTCGTCGCCGACAGCCACGAGCGCGCCCAGTATGCGGCGTCCCGGCTGCTGGTCCGGTACGAGCAGAGCCCGGCGACGACCACGATCGACGAGGGCCGGGCGGCCGCGTACGAGGCGGAGCGGCTGTTCGGCGGCCTGATGCCCGGCCGCACCGAGCGCGGCGACGTCGAGACCGCGCTGGCCGGCGCCGACGTCCGGCTCGAGCTCACCTACCGGATGGCGGCCAACCACCACAACGCGCTGGAGCCGCACGCGACGACCGCCGTCTGGGACGGCGACGGGCTGAGGATCTACGACTCGACGATGGGCATCCGGGCCACCCAGCTGACCGTGGCGCACCTGCTCGGCCTGTCACTGGCGCGGGTCAGGGTGATCAGCCACTTCGTCGGTGGCGGGTTCGGGTCGAAGGCGATGGTGTGGCCGCACGTCACGCTGGCCGCGATGGCCGCCCGGCAGGTCGGCCGGCCGGTCCGGCTGGTGCTCACCCGCGCCCAGACGTACACCGGGCACGGCCACCGGGAGCAGCAGGAGCAGCAGCTCACCCTCGGTGCCGACCGGGACGGCCGGCTGGTCGCGCTGCGGCACGAGAAGCTGTCGGTCACCTCGCCGTTCGACGACTGGGCCGAGCCGGCGACCGGCGTCTCCTCGCAGCTCTACCGCTGCCCGAACTTTCTCGGCGTGCACCGGCTGATCCGCGGCAACACGATGACGCCGACGTTCACCCGCGGCCCGGGCGAGTCGGCGGCCTCGTTCGTGCTGGAGACCGCGATGGACGAGCTGGCCTACCGGCTCGGGCTCGACCCGCTCGAGCTGCGGCTGCGCAACCACACCGACGTGGACGGGCACGGCAACGCCTGGTCCAGCGACGGACTGCCGGAATGCCTGCGGCTGGGCGCCGAGCGGTTCGGCTGGGCCGACCGCGACCCGAGCCCGCGGGCCCGGCGGGACGGCGACTGGCTGATCGGCACCGGGATGGCGGCCGCCGGCTACCCGGTGCCGCTGTTCATGCCGGTCCAGCGGGCCAGGGCCCGGCTGTACGCGGACGGTGGCGCGGTCGTGGAGGCCGGCACGCAGGAGTTCGGCACCGGCGTCACCACCGCGATGGCGCAGGTCGGCGCCGACGCCCTCGGCGTGCCGCTGTCCGACGTGCGGTTCGCCGCCGGCGACACCGACCTCCCCAACGTCAGCTCGGCGGTCGGCTCCGCCGGTGCCGGCATGATCAGCGCGGCCGTGCACGCGGCGGCGACGGCGCTGCGCCGGCAGCTGGTCGAGCTGGCCGTCGCCGATGCGCAGTCGCCCCTGCACGGCTGCGACCCGGCGGAGGTCGACGTCGTGGCCGGCCGGCTGCAGGCGCGCGCCCGGCCGGCCGCCGGCGAGACGTACGGGCAGCTCATGCAGCGCAACCGCCTCGCCGACGCGGAGGCGATGGGCAGCTGGACGCCGCCCCCACTGGACACCCCGCACGGGCTGCTCACGTTCGGCGCGCAGTTCGCCGAGGTGGCCGTCGACCCGGAGCTCGGCCTGGTCCGGATGCGCCGCATGCTCGGCGTGTTCGCGCCCGGGCGGGTGCTCAACCCGCGGCTGGCCCGCAGCCAGCTGATGGGCGGGATGATCTGGGGCATGGGCCAGGCCCTGCTCGAGGGCAACCGGATGGACCCGCGGCACGCGCGCTGGGCCGCCACGAACCTCGGCGAATATCTGGTGCCGGTCAATGCGGACGCGCCGGACGTGACCGTCGAGTTCGTCGAGGTCACCGACGACGTGGTCAACCCGCTCGGGGTCAAGGGGGTCGGCGAGATCGGCCAGGTCGGCGCGGCCGCCGCGATCGCGAACGCGGTGTTCCACG
>Ga0308176_10000116_pt1 | contig 55040 bp, 28 predicted proteins | sample PhyCR2_3_FD_203890 | JGI IMG/M metagenome (GOLD analysis project Ga0308176, IMG submission 203890) | Soil microbial communities from UC Gill Tract Community Farm, Albany, California, United States - DLSLS.C.R2 | ecosystem: Environmental > Terrestrial > Soil > Agricultural land | place: USA...
CGTCATTGGCGAAGAAGACCTTCTGCTGGGCGCTGTCGTTGATCTCGGTGATGTTGCCGACCGGATCGTAGGTGTACGCTAGGTTCTGGAGCACGACCCCATCGCTTGCCCGCGTCGTCTTCAGCCGCGTGAGCCGGAAGGTGAGCGGGTCGTAGGTATAGGCTGTGGTCACTGAACCCACGACACCAGGCACGTCCAGCGGCGGCGTGCCGTAGTCGATCTGCATCCGCTGACCCTTGGCGTCGTAGTCGATGTCGTCGACGAACGTCGTCGTGTTCGGCGCGCCTCGGAGCCGGATGAGGACGCGGTCGAGCAGGTTCGCCTCGTTGTAGACCGGCAGGGTCTCGCTGTTGTCAGGCGTGATCTGGCTCGTGGGCCGATTGAGCGCATCATAGGCTATCTGCGCGCCGAATGCCTCGCCTTCGAGGAGCTCAGTGAGCGGGCTCGCCGCTGCGTCTGGAACGGCAATCCCCTCGATTGGCTTCCAGTCGACCTGCGCGTGGTATTGCTTGGCAAGGCCCCGTTCGCTTGCGAGCAGGTTTCCCTTGAAGTCATACGCGACGCTCGTGACGACGCCCGCGCCGTCGTACTGCTGGTAGACCCTCCCGCGGTGGTTCCCCACCGCCGCGGCGTTTCCGAGCGCTTCTCCATAGACCATTCGTTCCGCGAGAAACTCCGCCCCGTCGGCCGGCTGCACATACAGGTGTGTCGCCCGCCGCGTCTGGTCGTAGACCAGTCGCCGCGTGAACCCGCGGCCATCCCAGCCCCGTAGCACCGCGGCTCCGGCGTCCGTCAGCATCCAGCGCTCGCCTGCGTCGCAACTGTTCTGCCAGAGCTTTTGCTTGCCCGTCCCGAAGCGGTGCTGCATGGCGACCACCCCCCGCGCATCGGTGATCGCGAGCGGATTGCCTTCGATATCGAACGTTGTTGTGGTGGTGTATTGCCCGGCGAGTCCATTGTCCTCGATAGCGCGAACGGCGCGCCCAAGCGTGTCCAGGTGCATCACCGCGGGGGTGTTCGCGTGCTCGGCTGCGAGCTTGGCGGCACGGCCCTCGGGATCGCTCGTCGGGTTGAGCCCCTTGCGGGCCTGGTACCAGGCGCTCTCCAGCACCGTGTCGTTCGGGTCGAAGTGCATCTCCTTCCACGGGTCGAAGATGGCCTTGGTGAACGTGCCATTCGGCAGGTCCGTCCGGATCAACCGGCCGATCGGGTCGTACCGCAGGATCGGCGTCACGCCCCATTCGACCAACTCGGCCTCGTCTTCGTACTCGAACGTACTGGTGAAGAATGGCTCGTACTGCTTGACGGGGTTGCCCTTGTTGTCAAAGACGGTGCGGCCGGTCCCGACCCATCGCGGGTTCGTATCTGCCAAGACGAGCTTGCCCTGGTCATCGTGCACGAGGGCGCCGCTCGCATCCCGCTGCGGCGCCGGGCCGGGCTCGGCCTGCACCTTCTTCATGACCTCGCGGCCCGAGCCGTCTGCGTAGCTGTAGCTCTTTTGCCAGCGCGTGTTGCCCGGGCCGTGCTGCTCGCGGGCCCTCGTGTGAACGAAGTTTGCCAGCTTGCCGTCGCTGTTCTTCCAGCGAAACAGGTCATATTCGATCGTCGTCGTCGGGTCATCGAGCGTGTCGCCTTCCGACAAGCCCTCCTTGCCCATCACAGCCGTCGCGACGACCATGCCGAGCGCGTCGAACCTGACCGCGCTGCGATTGTCGTTCGGGTCGACGATCATCGCCGGCCCGAGCACGCGGTATTCATTTTGCGCGCGTGCGACGTTGTGCACGGCGTCCTCGACTCGTTCGATGAGAAGCGCGTACCCGTCGTATCCGGCGGTGGCGATGTTGCCGAACGGATCGATGAATTCCGTCGGGAAGAAGAACTTCGCGGGGGTGGGCACGGCGCGCCCCGAAGGAGCCCACCAGTTCGGGTCGGCGCCGAGGTGGACGTAGCCACCTTCCGTCAAGATGGCGTCCGTCACGCGCTCGACATCGCTGTTGAGCACCTGCTCAATGAGCCCTACCGTGAGCGCAAGCCGATAACTCTCGTAGAGAATCGCGCGCGCGTCGGCCTGTCCGAACGGCAGCGGATTCGGGATATTTTCCGAATCGTAGTACCGTGATCGCGCATGCTCGATGAGGCGCTTCTCGAGGCCGCCCGTCGGTTGTTGTTCGTACGAGAGCACCTTGGCCGAGTTCGCTGCCGATCTCAGCTCTTTGAACGACAGCACTCCCGCCGGGGGCGCCACGAGCCCCGTGAGCTCGTAGGTTTGCTTTTCGAGCGGCACACCGAGTCGATGGCCGCCGGTCGTGATGTTCGCGAAGCTGCTCTCGGTCAGGCTGATCCAGAGCCGTGCCTGCTCGGGCTGCTCGTGCACACGCCGCGGATAGCCGATGGCCGCCGCCTGCGTGACGTTCCCGACGTCGTCCACCGCGAGCACGATGTCGTGCTGCATGCGCGGGTCTGTGGGGTTGCGCTCGTAGTGGAGGTTGATCGTGTGCCGCGGGTGCACGAAGAAGACGGCGTGCGACGTGCCCTCCGCGTGCTGGAGGAGTCGCACTTCGTGGTCGCGCTCGGAGACCGAGTAGGGGTGGATGCTCTCGGGTTTGCCGTCCTCGGCGTAGACCTCCTGGCGTAAGATCTGACCTCGAAGGGCTCGCGCTGCCTCGCGCTCCTCCTGCACGGAGAGGCCCTCGGGCAGGCGGGTGTCTGGCAGCAAAGGCGCGTCCGGGTCCTGCCCGTAGTATTCCTTGGCCAGCGCGAGCTCGAGCCGTTCACGCTCGAGCCACGCGCCGGTGTGAAACCACGTGACGGTGCGGACCGGCGGTACATCGAGCTGGTTCTCCGAGGGGTCGGCATCGAATGCGACATCCGAGAACAGCCCTTTCCCTCGCTCGCCGCTGAACGACTCTGCGTCCCACTGCTCGACGCAGGCAAAGCCGCGGAACTCGCGCTCGTAGCCATCGTAGAAGCCGTGGTGGTAAGCGAAGGTCGTGACGAGCTTGGTCTTGGCGACGTGGTCGACGTGCTCGGTGCGCTCGATGACGTGGACGGGGAACGACAGGCGCGTCAGCCATGGCCGCCCGTCCGCCTTGTCCTGCAGGTAGAACTTCGTGGAGGGCGCGTACGCGACGCGCGTCTCGGCGCCGAGGTTGTTCACCACGGATTCGAGGACGTGCGGCTTCTTGCCGCCCATCAGATCGATGTACAGGAGCGGGTGCGTCTGGTGGCCGGGCACAGGCGATGACCAGACCAGGCAGGCGGTGCCCTGGCCGAGCAGATCGACGACGCTCAGGTGCGACAGGGAGTCGACGGGGGGCAGCGACTCGATCGGGGTCGCGCTCGAGATCGCGTTGCCGGCCTGGTTGAAGTACAGGCGCACGCCCTTGCGGCCGAGATAGAGGAGGTCGCTCGTCCCCGAGCCTTCGATGTCCGCGAACCGGACGCGCTTGGGATCGAACCGGTCGGGGTCGTCGAACCAGGGGCCGCCCGAAAGCGTGACCTTGCGGCCGAAGCGGCCGTAGCCGAGGTTCGGCCAGTAGCAGACCTCGCTGTTGCGGACGCGCACGATATCGACCATGCCATCGCCGCTCATGTCGGCGAGCTGGATGGTCTCGGTGACATCGGCGAACACGACGGCGGCACCCTGGCGCTCGTCCATGGGCTTGGTCATGAATACGGCGGGCTCGAAGCCTTGCTTGCCGCGCGAACGGTACCACACGAACGCCTCGTGCTCGGTGATCAGCACATCCGGGAGCCCGTCGCCATCGACGTCGAGGAAGCGGAGGTTCGGATCGTTCCAGTCGAGGTTCGGCAGGCGCTGGAGCGCCACGAACGGCGCCCAGTCGCCCTCCGGCGTGCGCTCGAAGTAGCCGGACAAGGGTGGCGCGTACTGGACCAGGTCGAGCCTGCCGTCGCTGCCGAGGTCGGTGAGCTGCTGGACCCCGTCTCCGAGCTCTGCGGGCGATGGGATGGACCGCAGGGCGCTGGGCAGCGCGAGCTGGCCGCCTCCCAGGTTCGCCTTGTAGAGCCAGGCGCGCTCGGTCGGGATGAGGACCCCTGGGATGCCTTCGCCGTCGAGATCGACCCACTGGGCGCTCGTGCCCTCGACGCCGGCGGGAATCCCTGCGAGGCTCTCGCGATCGATCGTCTGGAGCTCATCGTGCACGATGGGCCGTGCGTATCGGAGATCGAGCGGAGGGAGCGTGGCGCGCTCGTAGGCGCCGGTCTCGGAGATGCGCTGGTAGCCGGCCTGCGTGACCGCTGCGAGGTACGTGAACGCGGGTCCTTCGTCGTAGGTGAAGTCGGTCGAGCGCACGAGGCACGGCGCCTCGCCCAGCTCGGCAAAGCGGTGGAACGTCAAGACACGCCTGCACAGCCGATAGGTCCTGACCTCGAAGGTCGCACGGTAGCTCGAGAACGGATCCTGACGGACCGGCCACGGCTTCACCTCGGCGGGAGCCGGCGCAGCCTCGTCGTGCTCGCCGTAGTCGAACACGATCTCGAACAAATACGCATCGTCTGCGGTTGGAGCGGGGGCGTCGCGATCGAGGATCGGCAGCCGGTTGCCACACTGGATACGTTTGGCGTACCTCTGCGCAGTCGCCCGGAATTCGAACGAGCCGTCCGAGCGTTGCTCGAAGCGATTCGACTCGCTCGCGGCTCCAGGATCGACGCCTTTGGCGTCCTCGGGCTTGTACGTGTAGCGGGCGACGTTCCCGCGGTCGTCTCGCGTCTCTTCGAGTAGCCAGGAGAACACGCGATCGGGGTGATCCGGATCGGCGATCCTGGCGGAGGTGCTTCGACCGTAGACATTGAGGAGGTTGTCGCGCGTCGTGACCTGCCAGTGGCTGTCGCCGCTGTCGTCGTGTGTCCAGCGCTCGATGCGCGCGAACGATCCCTCCGTGCGCGGCTGGTAGCGCCGCACGCGATACGCTCCGTGGGGGGTAACCTCGATCGCGGTGCCGACGCCGTCGGTCACGCGAACCGGGACCAGATCTTCGGCGCCCGACAGGAGGAACACGTCCGACTCGTCTTCGTCGAGGTAGCGCGGAAGCCCCTTGTCGGTCTTGCGGGTGATCGACGGCGTCGAGTACTGCCAGCCAAGGCCGTGCGGGCCGTTCTGGGCGCCCGAGTCATAGTGAAGCGAGAGCCCGAGCTCGAAGCCTGCCCGCCCGGACGTTGCAATCGGCACGCTGAGCGAGCCCGTGCCGGTCACCGGATTGGTCGAGAACTTCTCGCCAATGCCTCGAATGGCCCCGCCGCCCTTCGGTAGCGAGAGCGTGGGGACGAGGCTGTTCTGTCCAGCTCCGGTGCCAGTCGACGTACCGCCATCCGCGGTTCCGGACGACGGCCGGCCTCCGGGTGGCGCCGCGCTGGTCGTTTCGGGCGAAGCGGGTTGCCCCGGCCTGGCTCCTGCCATCCGTTCGGGATTGTTTTGCGTCATGGTGATTCCCTGGGTCAGAACGACGGCTTGCTGGCGTAGGTGACGACCAGCGCGATGGTCCTGAGGTTTTGCGTGCTGAACTTGTTCGCAGCGCCGGTGGGCTTGAGCGTCCACGTCGCGGAGGTTGGGAGCGCAGGGTCCAGCTTCGTGAAGGAGCCCGGCTTGAGCTGGACGTTGTTGAGCGTGATCGCCTGGCGACTGAGGTCGTCCACCGGATCCTCCACCGGCTCGTAGTGCAGATAGACGCCGGTCACCTTCGCCCCTTCGCTGGCGCCGGGCAGGCGGCGGCGATCCACCGTGAAGGTCATCGCCTTGGCGGGCTTGCTGAGGAATGCTTGCCAGTCGTCCGAGAAATCGGAGGCGAGGTTCAGGAGCCAGGCGCGCTCTGTCGGCTTCTTGCCGAGCGTGCTCTTCACCGTCTCGGCGAACGCGCTGCCGCCGGTGCGCGCCGTGTAACGTACGGTGATGATGACGTCGCTGAGGGTCTGGCGATGGAGCGGGCCGTCGACGCCGTTGATCTCGAGGCGCCAGGTGGACACCGCGCCGGTGCCCTCGAACGGCAGGTAGCGCTCGTCGTGGTAGTCGACCTGGAACAGGCCGCTGTCGTTGGTGCCGGTGGAGAGCGCGACTTGCTGGTTGGGGCGCCAGTCGACGCGGAGGGTCGTGGCCGGTGGCTGCGCGCTCGCCTGGCCCGAGGGCTGGCCGGTGCCCTGCAGCAGGTACGCCAGCGCCTTCTTGTCTGGAGTCAGCAGGGTGCGATGGCCGAGCTGGGTCAGGGTGGCGTTGAAGTTGTGGTAAGGGCCGACCACCGCCGGGAACGACAGCGAGACGGTCTTGATCTGGCGGCAGTAGTGGCCGGGGAAGTCGCTGTCGAACAGCGCCTCGGTGAGCTCGAGCTCGCAGCTGCCCTGCTCCTTGAGGCGGAGCAAGGCCAGCGGGTCAACCTGCGCGAGGGAGACGTACTTGGTGATCTCCATCCGGCGCTCGTTCGCCTCGCAGTGAGCCTTCTCCAGGCGGTCCAGGTCGAGCTGGAGCTGCTCGCCCGCGGTCAGGCCCTTCTTGAGGCTGTCCCAGGAGCCGGCGCCGATGTACTGGACGTCCGATTCCGGGAGCGCCAGCTCGAACTGCATCGCGCGCTGGGCGGCCTTCGCGTACTGCAGCGCCAGGTGATAGGTCTGGAAGTATACCGCGGACAGCTTGCCAGCCATGAACTGGTAGAGCTCTTGGCTGGTGAACTTCGAGTTCATGAACGTATCGATCGACTGGTTGTTCTTGATCTGCCGGCGCTGGACGGCGACTTCCTGGTTGGCGACCTCCACCTGGATCTCCGCCGCCTTGATCTGCCGGCCGATCTGCAGCGTGTCGCCGGTGGCGAGGGTCTTCTGGAGCCCCCAGTCCTGGGCGCGGCGCTCCCAGCCGCCGAGGGTCGCGGCGAGCGAGCTCGCAAACGAGGCGATCTCGGCTTGCGCCTTCCACGCCTGTGACACCGACTGGAGTGACGCGCCGATCTCCTCGCCGCCGTAGGTCAATGCGAACGGCGAGCCGACCTGCGGCGCGAGGTGGCTCCCGGCGGCGGCGATACCGAAGACGTTCGACTGATACGAGAATGCCTGGCCGATGACCATCCCTTCGATCTGCACCAGCTCGTGGGGGGACAGCCCGGTGGTCAGGAGCTGCTGATAGTGTGTCTCCCGCGCCTGGGCGTTCTTGAGGCCCTCCTGGAGCGCGGCGAGGGACTGCTTGGCGCCCTCGAGCTGCTGCTGCTTGATCTGGAGCTGCATCTCCAGGATCGAGCGCTCCTGGGTGTTGCGGAGCAGGCTCAGCTCTTCGGCGTCCTTCTTCTCCAGCGCGGCGAGCAGCGCGCTGCCGAGGCCGCTGAGCCGGCCGGTGAGCTCGCGGGCGCGGCCGAGCATGTACGCGAACCGGTAGTGCGGTACGGGAGCGTTGTAGTCTGCCGGCGCCTGGGCGAGCCCGGCGCCGGACGCGAACGCCTGCACCAGGGCCATCACGTCGACCGGGGGGGCGAACAGCGGCAGCGCTTGCTTTACGCCATCGATGTTGAGGCCATGCCGGATCTTGAACAGCCGATCACCGACCCGATTCCAGTAGTCGACGAACTGGTCATTCTCCGGGATGTAAAAGTACGGGTTGAAGATACTGTCATGCGGGGTCAGGGCCCCGAGCACCTGCGGCGGGCCAGCGGGCAGCGGCGGGACGCCGTTCTCCAGCTCCAGAATCTCCTCGTTGAGCACGATCTTGTCCAGGAGTGCGGGGTTGGAGGTCCAAAGATCGGGTGGGGTGTTGGGATCCCTGGGATCGCGAATCTGCGCGTAGGTGAGCGAGTTCTCCAGCGACATCGCGCGCTTGCCTAGCTCTTCGGGCTTCTTGCCCAATAGATCCGCAGCCAGGACGTAGAGCATCGTGGCCTCGCCGAGGGTCTCGCGCGTGTATTGCCGGAACAGCATGTCGCCCCACTCCAGCAGGTTGTCGATATAGCTCATCACGAACGCCTTGCGGTAGGCGATCGGGCGCAGCTCCGCGATCTTGTGGGGATCGAACGGATCATCGTGATAGGCGGCGATCTGGTTTGTCAGCTTCTGATCGTTGGCATCCGGGTCGCTGACAAAATCAGTGTTTGTCCGGGAACTCGATGAACTGCCAGTACGGCGCGCCCGCCGTGGGATCGAACACGTACTCGTACCATGCCTTCGCCTCGTCGAAGCGCTGCGCTTGCGTGAGCGCCTGTGCGATCAGGAAGGGGATATGGAAGAAGATCTCCCAGTAGTAGAAGCCGTTCGCGCTGTCGAAGTCGAGCTGGACGGGCGGGGGCTGGACCGGCGTGGGCTGGGGAGATTTTCCCGGGTAGTCGGCAACGAAGTTGGTATCGATGATCAGCTCGTCCGCTGCCGGCTGTCGGTCTTTGGCGTCGGCCCGCGCCGTGAAGCGCGGCAGCTCGGGCAGTTGCTGGGTCTTCAGCGACAGCAGCTCGGGAATCCCGCCCGCGAACAGCCGCCTGCTGAACTGCTCCGACGTGTGGCTGGTCAGGCGCGTGATCGCGAAGCTCTGATCCGCCGACAGGATCTCCGCGTAGAAGTCCGTGGAGAACCTCGCGAAGCTGGTGACCGCCGTCTCGAAGATCGACGGCACAGTCCCCAGGATCCCGAGGATCGCCAGCGTGTCGCCGCCGTCGGGCGCGAACGGGCTCTCGACCAGATCCGAGTAGGTCGCCATGAACGGCTGGTGGTCGAGGTTTCGCTTGCCGTAGAGATACGCGGTGCCGTTGCGTTCGAACGCCGCGGTCACGACGTCGATGGTGGACGAACCGAGCGAGGAGCTGATCCATAGCTCGGAGGCCAGCATCGGCAGGTTCTCCTCATCGAGCCGGATCGAGTCGACTGCGGTCGGTGCGAAGTTCGTGTAGCGGAGGCAGTAGGTCTGGGCGTTCTGGTCCTTGGGCGTGCAGAACAGATAGAGCTTCTTGTCCGTGGGGTTCGGGCCATCCCGGACGATCATCGCGCCGTCGATCGAGCTCACCAACCAGGTGAACAGCGACGGACGTCCCCACCGTGTCGCGACCGAGAGCCACACCTGGTCTGCGCCGAGGTCGGCCGGGTTGGCCTCGGAGTAATCGTGGCCGCTGAAGAAGTACAGCTTGCCATCGACGCCGGTGAACGCCGTCGACAGCTGGGAATCTTTACCCAGGCTGCCGGTCGACCACTGCTTGCTCGGCCAGTGCAGGATCACGAGTTGGTTGCCGCGGCTGAACACGGCGGACGGCTCCGGCTGCGAGACCCAGAACACGGCATCCAGTCCATTCCAGCCGTCGAACGGGCTCGTGTCGTCCTTCTTCGAGAACTCGCGCAGGTCGGCGAGGTGGAAGAGGGCATAGCTGAACCCTGCCACGGAATGGGTGACCAGGACGGCACTGGCGCCGTCGACATGCTTGAACGCACGCACCAGCTCCGACCCGCCGGCCGCCAAAATTTGCCACGGCAGCGGCGTGGCGCCGCCGACCAGGTCTGGGAGCGCGGGGGGCCCGTCGAGCAACTCCGTGGCGTAGCGCTGCTCGATCGCACCGTAGCCGGTGCTCGGATACGTGAAGTATTGCGGGCCAACCGTGACGTAGGTCTTGCCGTCGACCATCTTGCCGTTGACAATCTCGATAGAGAACACGACGTTGTCGATCTGCTTGTTCGGATCTTCGAACACGCCGCGCGGTCTGCCCCACGGCCAGGCCGGGTCGTCGACGAACACCGGCTCTTGCCACGGAGGCTGCGCTGACGCGACGTAGTGGAAGTAGCAAAGCGTGTCGACGCCGGCCTTGTCCCGCGACGTGAACACGAACAGATCCGTGCCCGCGTTGAACGCCGCCGAGACGCTGAGGAACTCCATGTCCTTGATCCTGTTGTGCTCTCGCTTCGGTGTGTTCGTCGGGCGGCACAGGAAGCTCCCGCCCTTGGCGTCGAAGCTGAGCCACTGGTTCGTGTCGTTCTCGGGAGATCCCCAGGGAACGATCGCGGTCACCTCGTTCGCATTGATCCCGATCTGGGTCGGGAGCTTCGCGCTCCGGTGGGTAAGCGAGAAGTCCCGGAATCGCCAGAACCGGTTCGCGTGCTCGAGATCGAGCCCGGCGGTGATCTGGCCTTTCCACTCCCACCACAGGTACTCGAGCTTGAGCAGGATGACCTCGTCCACGCTGTCGGTGACCGGCGCGAGCGGTGTCCTCGCGTCGAGCAGGATACTGTCGATCGCCGCGGCCGGGATGCCCATCCTGAGGGGGGGCAGAGGCAGAGGCGGAGGTGGAGGCGGGAGCGGGAATTCGAAGTCCAGTGGGAGCGATTCCGGATCACTCCGGTCATGGGGATTGGCCACGACCGTCTGGGGCGGGACCCACTCGTTGTTGAAGTTGTAGAACGAGAACTTGATGGTCAGCTTGAGCTGCTTCGATTGTTCCGAGTCGGCGGAGTAGGTGTTCTTGGAGTTGTTGGAGTCCGCCGAGATCTTGAAGCTCGTGTCGTTGAAGGGCGTCGTCTCGACCCAGAACGCAAACAGCTTGTTGAAGGCGTAGACCAGCTGGACGTGCTCCGCGTCGATCGTGATCCCCATCTTCTGCCAGGGTTCCCATTCGATCGCGGGCAGCGGCGAGTCTGGCTGCTTCGGTTCCGTGTTCTCGGTGGTCGAGCCGCGTCGGTAGTAGTAGGTTGGGGGAGAGGTCCGCGCGTAGCCGATCATGACGACCGCGATCCGATCCGCACCAGCGTCATCCTTGTACAAGTAGCGATAGCCGCCGGCGATCCGGAGCCGGGCGATCTCGTTGAACGACTCCAGGTAGCGCTGATAGCCCTCCTCCACCGTCACCGCGGTGATCTCGTCCTGCAACAGCTTCTGCTCGAGCTCCTCGAACGCAGGGCTCTTCACCTTCCGCAGTTCGGGGCGGATGTAGTTCTCCGGGTGGAGGAAGACCTTCCGGTTGGCTTCCCAGATCCGGTAGTTCTTCATCCACGGCCACCACGCCTTGAGGTGCGTCTTGACGTCGTCGTTGTGGACGTCCTCCAGGTGGATGAGTGCGCGGTGGTAATAGAGCTGGATGCTGTTGATCGCCTCGACGATCTTCGACGTCGTGGACGAAGCGTCCATCTGGACGTCGGTGAGCAGGTACTCGTAGAGCTCGTTGGCATCTCGCAGGTGCTCGGGGCCGCTGGGGCCCGGTTTCTGGAGGTTCTCCACGAGGTAGGCCACCAGCGCGTCGCGCTTGGCGGACTCCACCGGGTCCAGCAGCGATCGGGCCACGTCCGGGCGGTCCTTCGGGCTGGTCGCTACTTTGATGAGTCCATAGAGGAAGTCGGCCGCCACTAGGAGTTGCGAGGCGTCGGCGCCGAAGGCCCGGTTCCAGACCTGCGATTTGAGCCTTCCCGGCGTGGTTCCGGTCCGGCCGGCCAGCTCGAAGCAACGCGCAAGCACGACGAGCGCCCGGCCATCCAGGAGCACGTTCGACGCAAGTGAGAAGTTCGCCAGAATCGCGGCGATTTCCGGCATCGCCAGCAGCGCGTTGATCTCGTCCTTCGGCCACTGGGTCGCGCGCGAGAGACCGGGCACCAGGAGATCCTGCTGCTCTGCTGTCTTGACGTCAGCCAGGGCGGCGGGCGAGTCGTCGAGGTAATCGAGAACGGTCGTGGTCTGCGACGAGAAGTCGTCGAACAGCTGCTTGATCCGCCACCAGTCGGGGAGCGTGCCCAGCTCGAAGTCGAAGCGGTCCACGAACTTGCCGGCGATGTCCAGCGGGTGGTCGGCACTATCGAGCCGGTCGCCGGCGTTGTTCATCGGATAGCCGGCGTCGGGCTGGGCGAGCCGGAAGTCCGAGAGCCGGACGTGCTGGGTGCCCTTGAACAGGTAGCTGCGGCCCTCGAACCCGGCGGCGGCGTCCAGGTCGGAGCGAAAGTCGACGACGTTGTCGTGTGGCCAGTGCGCGCCGAGGTCCGTCGCGAGGGTTCGCGGATACTCCTCGTCGACGTAGAGCTGGCCGTCCGCCAAGAGGTCCTGCCGGTTCGCGCCCGAGTACACCGAGACCTGGCTGCCGGCGAACAGGTACAGCTTCCCGCTCGGGGCCACGAACGCGGCATCTAGCTTCTGGCTCGCCTGGAGCCGGTTGTCGACCAGGCCCCAGCGTTTCACCAGCGGCTGGGCCACGTCGGGATGATCGCTGGCGATGACCTGATCCTGGACGAAGTAGAACGTCGTGGCGCCGATGGTCAGCGTCGCGTCGATGCCCTGGTTCATGATCGGCGCGAGCGTGGTGGCGCCGATCTCGTTGGCATACGACGTCGCGATCTTCCGTGGATAGCCCTCGTCGACGTTCTTGCGGTCGGGCCCCGAGTAGCGGACGTACTGGTCGCCGCTGAACAGGAACAGCTTGCCGCCGGCCACGAGGGCGGCGTTGACGAACTCGTTATCCCACAGCTTGTTTTCGACGATGCCCCAGCGCTCGTTGAGTGGGCGCAGCGTGCCGGGGCTGGCGGACGATACGTAGAGCTGGGGCTGCGCGGCATCGGGCGGCTGCGGCCCAAACGCGTGGAGGTTGCCGTCGGTTCCGGCGAACAAGCCGCGCAGTCCGGACTGGAGGTCGGCCGGCAGCCCGGGGAACGCGCCGTCGGCCGCCGCCAGGTGGGCGATGACCTTGGGGTAGCCTTCGTCGACGAAGCCATCGTACGCCCCGCTGTAGCGGACGTACTGGTCGTCGCAGAACACGAGCGTCACCGCGCCGGCACCCTGGCCGAACACGAAGCCCGCGTCGACGCGGTTCTGCGACTGGATCTGGTTGCGGACCTTCGCCCAGGTGGGAATGACCGGCGCGGGCACCGGCGACTGCGAGCTGGTGAACGACGAGCCGGCGAACACATAGGTCTGCTGCGCGTCGCGGAAGATCGCGGACCCGAGCGCGTTCCACGTGGCGGGCAGGACGATCGGCAGGCCCTCCGATGCCCAGCCGGTGGTGACATGCCGCGGATATCCCTCGTCGGCATAGAAGTCCGGAGACCCCGGCTGCAGCGCGCCGCTGTAGCGCGTGTACTGCGTATCGCAGAACAGGTAGAGCTTGCCATTCTCGGCGCGGTAGGCCGCGTCGACCCGATCGAGAGCCTGGAACCGGTTCTCCACCTTACCCCACCGCGAGGTCAAGAGGACGTCGCCCGCGGTGCCCGAGACCGCATACCGTGTTCCGTTCAAGAAATGAACCTTGCCGGACGCGTCGCGGCACAGGTCGTATCCCGCGGCCTGGAACTCAGGCGCCAGCGTCACGGGTATGCCCTGAGCGGGCCAGTTCGGATCGATGCGCAGGGGGTAACCTTCGTCGACGTAAAAATCAGCGGCTCCGGGACGCAGCGTGCCGGTGTACTTGATGAATTGCTTGGCGCAGAACAGGTAGGTGCGCCCGTCGCCCATCGTCAGGCAGGCGTCGACCCGGCCCAGATCGGCAAACTGGTTGAACACCCGCGCCCAGCGGCTCTGGATCGATACCGGCGCGGTGAAGGCGCCGCCCGCCGCCGGCCGCGAGGCGTATTGGTTGCCGGAGAATGCGTGCAGCGTGCCGTCCGTTGCGACGAACGCCGCATCGAGGCGGGTGAATGGCTGGTAGTCGGTGACGGTCTCGACCTGGACCGGCGCCCCCCAGCTCCCGCTCTGGAAGATCCGCCGCCACTGGACACCGCCCTCATGACGGTAGAACACGTTGATCCGGGGCTGGCCGCTGAACGTGTCGACATAGATCGCCTCCACCGAGACGATCGGATCGTCCTGGTGAGAAGAGTTCGGGTTCGGCTCGTGCACGGCGAGCCCCCGGAACCACAGGCCCTCCGCCTTGATCGCGTCCAGGTTGGTCTTCGGATAGCCGGCATCCATCTGCGTCAAGTCGCCCGTGCTGAACCGGACATAGCTCGTGCCCTTGAACAGGTACAGCCGCTGCACGTTGTCGACGGGGGACTTGAACGACAGCGCCGCGTCGATGTCGCTGCGGAAGTTATCGGGAAGGCTCGGCCACCGCGTGCTGATCTGCAGCGGGAAGCCCTCGTCGACGAAGTCGTACGCGGTGCCCGTGTAGCGCACGAACTGGTCGCCGCCGAACACGTAGGTCTTGCCCGCCGGATCCACGTACGCCGCGCTCACCACGTTCTGCGACTGGATGACGTTGCGGACCACGCCCCAGTCCTGGCTGTTCGAGCGCGGCGTGGCCGGCGCCGTGTCGACGCGCGCGTAGCTCTGGCCGCTGAAGAACACCACGTTGCCCGCGGTGGTGCGCAGCGCCGCCGAGATGCCACTGGCGAACGCATCTGGCAGCACGTAGCCAGTGCCCTCCTGCGCCCAGTTGCCGGCCAGTCGCCGGGGATAGGTCTCGTCGACGAACGTTTGATCGGGAGAGCTGTAGCGATAGTACTGGTCGCCCGAGAACAGGTACATTCGCCCGCTGCCGTCGACCATCGCCGCATCGACCACGCCCACCCTCTCGATGTTGTTGCGGACACGCGCCCACTGCGCCTTGATGTCATCGAGCGCCCCGGTGGGCCCGGCGAACTGGTTGCCGCCGAAGAAGTAGACATCGTCGGTGGTGCCGGTTGGCGTCCGACCGACCGCCACGGCGGTGATCGGCAGCGGCAGTGCGTCGGGGATCTGGCCGATCTTTTCGAGCGCGTTCCAGTTGGGGCGCACTCGCCGCGGGTAGCCCTCGTCCACGAACTCGTAGCTCGTGCCGGAGTAGCGGACGTACTGATCGCCGCAGAACAGGTAGACCACGCCGTTGTACGCGAGCGCGGCATCCACCCGCTGGTTATCGACGAACACGTTGCGGACCCGTCCCCAATGGTCGCGGATAGTCAGCGCTGTGTCGGGGGCGGCCGAACTGGCGTAGGCGCCGTCCTTGAACGCGTAGAGCTTTCCGTCGCTGCCGGCCAGCGCGGCGTCGAGCCCGTTCGGGAACCGCCGGAGGACGCGCAAGAGCGGCTCGCTATCGGCGATGTTGCCGAACGAGATCGGATAACCCTCGTCAACGAACTGATAGGCCGAGCCGGTGTACCGGGTGAGCTGGTTCCGGCGCGTGAGGTAGGTAACGCCGCCCACGACGAACGCCGCGTCGACCCGGTCGTCCTCGAACAGGTAGTTGAGGACGTGGCCCCAGACCGGCCGGATCTTGACGACGTTGTACGGGTCGGTGGAGTGGCTGAACCGGCTCCCCGCGAAGTAGAAGTACGTGTCGTCGGTGTCGCGGAACGCGGCATCGACTCCTGAGAACATCAGCGCGGGGAGGGGCGAGATGCCCTCGTTCTCGAACTTTCCGCGGATCGACCTCGGATATCGCTCGTCGACGAACGCGGGGATTGCAAGCAGCAGCTGCTGCGGATTGCTGTAGAGGAAGTACTGGTCGCCGCTGAACACGAACAGCCGGCCGTCCTTGGCCTGCACCGCGGCGTCGACGTGCGCGGACTTTTGGATGTTGTTGCGGACCTTGCCCCAGTCCGTGATCGGCTTGGCCGGGCTGGTGCCGGCCTCGGAGACCGTCACGTACCGATCACCGGCGACCAGGTGGAGCACCGGCTCGCCGCCAGCGCCGCTGTCGTTGAATGCCGCGTCCAGGCCGCTGGCCAGCACGCGCGTACGGAACTTATCGGGTGAGTCGTCCGGCAGCGTGACGCCGGGGATCTGGTCCAGCGTGCCCGTGTGGGCCGGCGGTGTTCCGCTGTTGATCCTCTCGAGCGGGTGATAGTCCTGCCGCGCGAAGGCCGCGTACGCCGGCCCGCTGACGATCAGGAAATCGCCGTTCGGCAACGTGGCGAGGGCGTCGATCTTCCCCGATGACAGGAACCCCTCGCCCGCGATCGTCTCGAGAGGCACCTTCAGCGTCTCGGGGAGGCGCCGGTGGACCTGCTGGTTGGTGAGGAACACGCGCGCCTCGTCCGCGCTCATCGCCGCCTTGCGGAGCAGGAGCGCGACCTGCTGGAGGCGGCGGAAGCGCGACGCCAGGTACGCATCGCCCAGCGCTGGCTGCGACTGCTGCTTGGCCTGAAGCAGCGGCAAGGTCAGCGTCGCCAGCGTCTGCGCCATGGTCTCATCTGGCGTACCGAACGCCCACGCGAACGCCAGCTCGGTCAGATCCTCGGCCAGCCCGATCAACCCGGACAGGCTGCGTAGCCACGCGCGGATCTGCTGATCGGAGAACGCAGCGAGCCGCCCACCGAGATCCTGCGCTTCGGTCTGGAGGTTGGCCTCCGCGCGCTGGAACGCGTCCACCTTGGCGGCGAGGACGGCGAATACAGTCGTGAAGTCGGGAAGGACGAACTTCGCCAGGTTCGTGGGGTCCCCGAAGAACGGCTTTGGATCGGCGATGACGCGATAGTCGGTCGGCTCCGAGCCGGGGACGGGCTCGACGTAGCCGTGCGCCGCGAGCACCTCGAACAGCGCCGGCACGTCCGCGGTGTCGATCCCGGTCGCGGCGACCGCGGTCGCGTCCACGCGGGCCGCGTTCACGTGCTGCGCCAGCACCGAGAACAGCTCCGCGGCGTGGGCCTGGAAGTTCGGTATCGTGAACGTGGCCGCGCCGCTCGAGACGGTCAAGCTCGAATCGAAGGTCGCCACGCTCGCCGGGTCGCCGAAGAACGCCTTGGCGCCGGCGGCGATGCGGTACTCGGCCGGGGTCGATCCATGGATTCGCTCGACATAGCCGCGAGCCTGGAGCAACACGAACAGCGCCGGCACGTCCAGGGCGGTGATCCCGGCGGCGGCCAGATCGGCGCTCCCCACGCTCGGCGCGTCCACGTGCTGCGCCAGCACCGAGAACAGCGCCGGGAAGCTCGGGATCTTCGGAGGGGAGAAGTAGCTCGTCAATCCGGGCGCGATGAAGTAGTGGACCTCGAGCTCTCCGTCGATGGTCTCCTCCACGCGTTCGAGATATCCGTGGGATACCAGCAGCGAGAACAGCGGATCTGTGTCCGCGATCCCGAGGGCGGCGAGGTCGCTCGCGTGGACCTCCAGCCGCTCGTGGATCCCTTGCTGCATGGCGTTGGTGAGCTCGTCATCCGACGGCTGGACGCGCAGCAGTGAGCGGGCCTGATCGTCGAAGGTGACCAGCACCCGCGCGTCGCGCAGCGAGTCGAAGACGGCGAGCGCGCCGTTGGCAGTCAGCGAGCCGGTCTGCAGCGCGCTCGGCGCCAACATCGCGTCGTGGAGTGATTCGTACAAGTCGTCCAGGGTGGACTCGATCGCGTCGTCGGGCTGGACATCATCGATCGGCGTACCGTCGTCGAGACGCAGGCGCGCGTCGCGGTGATCCTCCAGGCAGATGTACGCGAGCTGCCGCGGCGATAGCTGGCGCAGGTCCAACCACTGCTTCACGCGGAACAGCCTCTGCAACACGTCCAGCGTCCGTCGTGGCGGTGCGTCGGGCTGGACCAGCAGGGCGATCGGCGTCGAGGGCAGCGCCGCGGCCGAGAACGGCATCGGGATGGTGAGATCGTCGTGCTCGCAGACGGTCCACTGCGCTCCGAGCACGTCGAGGAGCATCACCGCCTCCTGGACGCTGACTGAGAGCATCGTGGACAGCGTCACGATCCGGCGAAACGCCGAGAAGTAGGTAACGACGTCGGGGGCGCCGGCAACCGGAAGATCGCGGTACTTGAGCGGCGGCTGTGGCTGCGGCACGCCGCGATCGAGGAGCGCGGCCTTGAGGAAGGCGAAGTCGGCGCCGGACAGGCGCAGCGTCGCCTGGAGCCGATCATCGAGCTCGTCTGCCGTGGCGTTCGCAGAATCGAGGCTACCGACAAACGCCTCCAGGGTGGTCGGGAAGTCGTTGTTGTAGACCCGGCTGAACAGATCGGCGGGGATCGGGCCATCTCCCTGGCCATGGTCCTTGGCCATGCTCCACAGCGTGCAGATCTCGTCGGTCGGCATGTCGGTGGTCTTGCGGATCTCCAAGGCGATCGCGATGGCCTGTAGCCCGTCCTCGTTGAGCACGATGGCCGGTAGCCCGTCCTTGTCGAGCACGTTGCCGCACGCGGTCTGGATCAACCAGTCCAGATCTGCCAGCTCCAGGTCCAGGCGTCGCGCCAGGCGGACGAACCGCATCATCCGGTCGAGGTGCTGGTTGGTCAGCTTCGCGCGGTCCTTGAGGTGCAGCTTCGACGCACCCTCGTCGAGGACGATGTAGTTGGATCCCTGGTTGATGAAGAAGCACTCGGCCGCGTTCTTCTTCGAAGCTTTGGGGTCCGTCGGCTCGGCCAGCTCCGCCTCGCTCAGATCCTGCCGGAGGAGCTGCTTGAGCTCCTTGAGCGAGAGCCCCAGCTTCTTCTTGATCAGTTCGATATGCGAAAGGCCCAGCTTTTGGAGCCCAGCGGTGTCCGAGCCGTCCAGCAGGCCAAGCTGGTCCTCACCCCAGAGCTGCTTGATCCCCGGATCCGAGTCCTGCGCGGTTGTGAACAGCGCATACTCCTCCTGGCTCAGCCCGAGGCGGAGGCGCGCCGACAGGTGGGCGTCCACGCTGGATCGATACAGCCGCTGGAGCTCGTCCAGGCTGGTGCCCAGCTTCTCGGCATAGAGCTTCAGGCGGACGTGCTGCTCCGAAAACGGCAGCGGCGGAGGGAACAGGCTTGCGGCGAGCACGTCGCCTGTGACCAGCGCTCCCATCACCGCGTTAGCGACGTCGAGGAACGGGATCTCGGTGAACGTGTTCGCCTGGTCCAGGGGGATCAGGCGGACATCCGGGCGACGCTCATGGTAGTCGGTCCAGCCGCTGACCAGGCTGTCCCGCAGCTCCAGCAGGTCCACCAGGTACGCGGCCGGGGAGAGCACGGAGCGCGATTCGTTTCCGTCGGCGTGATCGATCGGCCCGAACAGGGTCGTGAAGCTACTCGGCAATTCGTTGTTCATGGTTGTTCACTTGAACCGCGCGGCGCGGTAATGGGGCTCGTTGGACTGGACGTTGTTGACGTGGTGCAAAAGCAGGGTGCTGCGGCGGGCGATCGCGCTCCGGTGGACCACTTCCCCAAGGGGCGCCTCGCCAGGGAAAAGCGCGGCCCATCGGCGGGTGAACTCGTCTTTGGGAATGTTTGCGATTTGAATGGCGGAGTGGAGTCCGCTCTCCAGCAGCGGGATCGCGCGGCCCTCCTCGGAGACTGGCAGGACGCGCGCGAGGCGCTGATATGCCTTCAGCAGCGGCATGAATGTCTCCGGTTCCAGCTCGAGCCACGCCAGCGCGTCGAGCGCCCCGAGGGCTTCCAGATCGATCGTGGGCCAATCGACCGACGGGTTCGCTTCGAGCAGGCGTTGCAGCGCGGACAGAGCCGCTCGGCTCACGTTCAGCGTTACTGACATCATGTCACCTCAGGGCTGGGATGATCTGGTGGATGCGATGAAGCCTACGAGCTGGGCTCAGGCGATGCGGCCAAAGCCGTCGACCTGGGTCAGGTGACGTGTCGCGCGCTGCACCTCGCCGCCGTTCGACTTGCTCGTCACGCTCGTGTTGCCTTCGATGGCGCTGAATCTGCCGTCGCTGAGGTAGCTCTCCACGATACCGATGTGGTCTGGTTCTCTGCCATCCCAGTTATAGATGACGATATCGCCACGCAGCGGTGGGACGTGGCCGAGCCACATCCCCGTGGTTCGCAGCCAAGCCTCGGTCGTCGGGACATAGGCGCAGCCTTTGGGGTAGACACCGTCGGCTTTGCCGGCGAAACCTTCGGCGATCGTGTAGTTGGCGGCGATTCGAAAGCAATAACTGACGAAGATGTTGCACCACGCGACCCCATTGACACCGAACCACTCACCGAACATGGTGCGGTCCGAGTTCGGTGGGTCTTCCTTCACACCGATGTGCTTGATTGCCTCGGCGAGCGCCAGGGTGCCTTTCTCGCTCGGGGTCTGGTGCGTCTGGGCCGCCGTCGCGGCGACCAGCGCACCAGTGGTGATCGGCCCGACGATGCCGTCCACGTCGAGCCCATGGTCGCGTTGAAAGGCGCGCACAGCCCCCGCGGTGGCCGGACCGTACTCGCCGTCGAGTTCACCAAGTGAGTAGCCGAGCGCGTCGAGCCTGGTCTGGACCTCGAGTACATCCTGACCTGTCATCATGGGGCTGGACACATGAAGTTCGCGATTCATTGTCTTCTCCGTTGCGATACTGGTAGAGGGTCTGGACGTCGTGCCCTGTAGCGGCGGAACTCGCGGTGTTGATGCCGGGCTGCTTGATCTCGTGCCCTGGGATGGGCTGTTCCCATGCGATAGATGACGAGGCGAACCGCGCGTTACCGGGTTTCGAAGGCGCGCGCGGCAAGGCAAAATGCCCCGTGTTATCGCTCGGGCGCTGTGAGTAGTTGCCCGCCGACTACATACCTGTCGGCATCGGCTCGCTCGTACCCGTGTTTGCCAACGGTGAGTTAGCTACGGTCCCGATGGATCGGTCACGCCTCGAGTAACGGCAGGTGGTCGCCCCGCGCGACCGTCTCGACGGCCTCGAGCAGGGCGGACAGCGCGAACGGCTTGGCCACGAATCCGCAAGCGCCATCCTGCAGGCACTGGCGGATCTCGTCCTGCATCGCGTAGCCGGACACCAGCAGCACCCGCGCGCCCGGATCGATCGCGCGCAGCTGGCGAAAGCACTCCGCGCCTCCCATGCCGGGCATCGACATGTCGAGCACGATGACGACGTCGTGGTTGTCGCGAAACCGCTCGATCGCCTGGGCGCCGGACTCGGCATCGAGCACGTCGTAGCCGTGGCGCTCGAAGATGCGCTTGCTGGTGAGCCGGATGCCCGGCTCGTCGTCGACGACCAGCACCCGACCGCGCCTGGGCGCGGGCCGCACGACCGGGACGGGCGCGAGCTTCTCCGGCAGGGTCGCGGCGGGGAGGTAGATCGTGATCCGGGTGCCCTGCGCGGGCGCGCTCTCGACGACGATCGTGCCGCCGTGGCTCTGCACGGCGCCGTACACCATCGCGAGGCCGAGCCCGGTCCCGCGACCCAGCGGCTTGGTGGTGAAGAACGGCTCGAACATGCGGGTCCGCGTCGCCTCGGTCATCCCGGCGCCGGTGTCGCGCACGGTCATCGTGACGTAGCGTCCGGACGACAGGCCGTTGGGCGCGGGCCCGGGCTCGAACGTCGCCGCGTCCAGCGCGACCATGATCGCGCCGTCGCCGGCGATCGCGTCGATGCTGTTCAGGCACAGGTTGACCAGCGCCTGCGCGAGCTGCGCGGCGTCGCCATCGACCTCGAGGGCCCCGGTCGCCTCGAGCGTGATCTGGATCCGCTTGGGGGCGCTGCGGGTCAGCATCGCGACGACCTGCCGCGCGACCTGCTCGAGATCGGTGCGCTCCTTGCGGTAGGTGCCGCGGCGCGAGAACGCGACCATGTTGCGCGTCATCTCGCCGCCGCGCCGGCACGCGGCGATGATGCCGTCGAGGTCGGCGCGGGCCGTCTCGGTCGTGGTCTCCTCCCGCACGAGCTCGGCGAGGCTCAGGATCCCGCCGAGCACGTTGTTCATGTCGTGCGCGAGCCCGCCGGCGAGGGTGCCGATCGCCTCCATCTTCTGGGCCGCGATGAACTGCTCGCGCAGCCCCTCGCGCTCGTGCTCGGCGCGCTCGCGCTCCGACATCTCGTGCTTGGTCTCGTCGAGCGCGGCCGCGAGCTCGCGGGTCTTCGCCTCGGCGATCTCGCGCAGGCGCTCGACGTCATCGACGAACGCGCGCTGCGTGGTGTTGGCCAGGACCGCGAGGGCGAGCGCGACGACGACGAACAAGCCCTGGAAGCCCAGCTGGTCGTGACCGACCGCGACCGTGAGCCACGCGACGGCGACGAGCAGCGACGGGCCGATGACGTACCGGCGCGCGAGCTGGACCGTTCCGTTCGCGATCACCATCACCACGATCAGCGAGGCCCAGCCGGGATCGCGGTAGATCGCGTAGCCGGCGATGATCGAGCTGGTGGCGGAGCACCACAGCACGCAGATGACCGCCGCCGCCCATCTCCCGGGGAGCCGGTGGCGGCGGATCAAGAGGTACGTGACGGTCGCCGCGACCAGCGCCGCGCCGCTCAGCATCGTGACCAGGAGCGACGGATCCACGATCAGCTGGAAGGCCATGGCGAACGGGATGCTCGCCATCATCGCGAGGGACACCGACCTCAGGCGCCCGAGCTCGATCGCCTGGACGCGCGCCGGTACCGCGAACACGCGCAACTCCATGGCTCGTTAGTATCGCTTCACGGTCGAAGTTGTGCAGCAACATCTCACGGTTGCCGGCCGTCGCGCGGAGCGATCCGTATCCGGTTCAGCGGCTGATGGGAGGTCAGGTGGGGCGGATCGTCGCGTCAAGTCCCGGATCTGGTCACGGCCGGGGTGCGCGGCAGGCCGCGCGGTGGCGGTGATCGGGGAGATGCCCGCGGTGTGACGCACCTCGCTGCGAGCCGCGTGCTGGCTCACGACTCGGACGGTGAGCGCTCCGGGCGGAGGAGCCGCTGCGTTCGCCGGCTCAGGCGCACGATGCCGGCCTTGGTGGCGTCGAGGGCGTCGAGCCGACCGAGGGTCCCGGAGGACAGGCCCAGGCGGCGCGGAGTGAACCCGACGGGGGCCAAGGCGTCGTGCAGCACGGGTGTACACGTGCAACCTTGACGGAGTAGATTGGCGGCGTGTGGCCTCCCCCCTTGCTTCGACAACGACCGTTCGCGGTCCAGCTCGTCATCACCGTCGTGTTGCCGGCGGCGTTCGGCGCGCTCTGCGGGGCCATGCTCGGCGCATCGGCGCTGTGGTTCAACGTGCTCATGCTCGCCGCCGGGGCCGGCGGCATCCTCGGCGGCTTCGAACACGCCGGGGCGCGCTCGGGCTTCTTGCGTGGGCTCGTCGGCGGGGTGGTGTTCGCCGCATCGCTCCTCGTGACCTTCGAAGCGCGAGGCGTCCGCGCGCTCGCCCCGCTGCCGGCCTCGCTGCCGATCATGGCGGTGGGGTACGCGATCATGGGGCTTCCGCTCGGCGCGCTGGGCGGCTGGTTGCGCGGCAGGTCCGAGTACCGGCGCCGGATCCGACCGGTCGAGGTTGGTTCGTAGGGGCTCCGGACACGCCGCGGCTCGCGCGAATCCACCACGTCCCGGGGCGGTCACGGGGCCCTGATCTCGAGTAGCGTGAGGGCATGTCCAGCTCACGCAGACAATTCTTGAAGGGTTCGGCGCTCGGCCTGGCCGGAGCTGCCGCTGCTGGTCGGATCGCACCGGCGCAGGCGCAGAGCGGGGGGCCGTCCGCGCCGCCTCCGGGAGCTCCGCCGGCGTTTGGCACAGGTCCTGTCGTCGGCCCGGCGATCTCACCCGCCACCATCGCCGAGGCCGAGAAGCTGGTCCAGGTCACATACACCGCGGCCGAGCGCAAGCAGGCGGCGGCGAACTGGCAGGTGTCGATGGCCCCGCTCTACGAGCGACGCACCGGGCCGCGCAAGGTGGCGCTGGAGCCGGCGGTCGCGCCGGCGAGCCAGTGGAATCCGGCCCTGCCGGGGCTCACCGTCGGGCCGACCCGGAACCGCTTCGTGCGCGGCAACGCGCCGGCGGGCAAGCTCCCCGCCAGGGACGAGGACATCGCCTTCGCGCCGGTGGCCCAGCTCGCCCGCTGGATCGAGGCGCGCCAGCTCTCGTCGGAGCGGCTGACCAAGCTCTACCTCGAGCGGCTGGAGCGCTTCCAGCCCAAGATCAACTGCGTCATCACCCTGACCCGCGATTTGGCGCTCGCGCAGGCCAAGAAGGCCGACGCCGAGATCGCCGCGGGCAAGTACCGCGGGCCGCTCCACGGCATCCCGTGGGGCGCCAAGGATCTCGTCGACACGGCGGGCATCCCGACCACCTACGGCGCCGAGCCGTTCAAGAACCGGGTGCCCAAGGCCGACGCGGTGACCGTCGCGCGGCTCCACCAGGCAGGCGCGGTGCTGGTGGCCAAGCTCAGCCTCGGGGCGCTGGCCTTGAACGACATCTGGTACGGCGGGCAGACCAACAACCCCTGGCTGCTCGAAGAGGGTGCGTCGGGGAGCAGCGCCGGCCCGGGGGCGGCCACGGCGTCGGCCTGCGTCGGCTTCGCGCTGGGCAGCGAGACCGGCGGCAGCATCATCGCCCCGGCGATGCGCTGCGGCGTGAGCGGGCTGCGCCCGACGTTCGGACGGGTGCCGCGGACCGGCGCGATGACCTTGTGCTGGTCGCTCGACAAGCTAGGGCCGATGGCCCGCAGCGTCGAGGATACGTTCCTGGTGCTGGCGGCGCTCAGCGGGCCCGACGCGGGCGACGTGGCCAGCGTGCCGAGCAAGCTCGAGTTCGACGCCAACGCCGGCATCAAGGGCCTGAAGGTCGGCTTCTTTCCGCGCTGGATGGGCGAGGCGCCGGCGACCGAGGTCGACCGCGCCGCCCTCGAGACCCTGAAGAAGCTCGGCGCGGTGCCGGTCGAGGTGCAGATCCCCGACTGGCCCTACGGGTCGCTCTCGACGATCCTGTTCGCCGAGGCGGCGGCCTCGTTCGAGGAGCTGACGCTCAGCCACGGCCTGGATCAGCTCAAGATGCAGGTGCCCGACGCCTGGCCGAACACCTTCCGCCAGGCGCGCTTCCTGTCCGCGGTGGACATGGTCCAGGCCGACCGGCTGCGCCGCAGGGTGGCCGAGGAGATGGCGCGGGTGTTCAGCTCGGTCGACGTGCTCCTGGTCCCCTCGCTTCGCGACGAGATGCTCACCATCACCAACTTCACCGGCCATCCGTCGCTGACCCTGCGGGCCGGGTTCGTCGAGGTCGGCGAGGCGCGCAGCGACTGGGCGCCCGATCCGGCCCACCCGATGCCGAAGTTTTCGCCCAAGCGCCGGGTGCCCCACGGCGTGACCTTCATCGGCAAGCTGTTCGACGAGGGCACCATCGGCCGGGCCGGCATCGCGCTGGAAAAGGCGCTCGGAGTCATGGCCGAACGACCGCCCGGCTTCGCGTAGGACGACATGGCCGGGGGTGCGCGAGGAGGCGCCGCCATTCGCCAGCGACCGCCGATCATGTTACCCAGGGTGATGGGGTGGAACCCGGGCGAGATTGCCAGCCTTTCGAACCGAACGCTCGGCGACTTCATCGTAGGCGCAAAGCTCGGCGAGGGGGGCCATGGCGTGGTCTATCGCGCCGAGCAGCGCACGCTCGGTCGGCAGGCCGCGATCAAGGTCCTGCGCGTCCGCCATGGGACGGACGAGGCGCTGGTCCAGCGGTTCTTGCGCGAGGCGCAGCTCGCGTCCCGGCTCGATCATCCGTTTGCCGCGCACATCTACGCGTTCGGCGCCGAGCCCGATGGCCTCTTGTGGATCGCGATGGAGCTGGTGCGCGGCACCACGCTGCGCAAGGTGCTCGCGTCGCAGCCCGGCGGCCGGCTGCCGGTCACGCGCATGATGCCCTTGCTCGATGGCCTGTGCGAGGTCGTCCACACCTGCCACGAGCAAGCCATCGTCCACCGCGATCTCAAGCCCGACAACGTGATGGTGGTGTCGCGCGCCGGTCGCTTGCTGCCCAAGCTCCTGGATCTGGGGATCGCCAAGCTGGTTACCGCGGCGGCCCACCCCTCGATCGCGGCGGTGCCGCCGCTCGCCGAGGCGGCCGGTGCTGCATTCGATACCACGGTCGCGACGTCCGATCGCGCGCGCGGCCGGGGCCGGTCGATCGAGGACGCGGTGACGCGCGAGGGCGCGATCATCGGCTCGCCGTACTACATGGCGCCCGAGCAGTGGGGCCAGGGCGCGATCGATCCGCGGACCGATCAGTACGCGCTCGGCATCGTGACCTTCGAGATGATCGCCGGCAAGCCGCCGTTCACGGGGCGTTCGCTGCCGGACCTCGCGCACGCGCACCTCCACGATGAGCTCCCTGCGCTGCCCGCGGACGTCGCCCCGGCGCTGCACGCGGTCCTCGCGCGCGCGGTCGCCAAGCAGGCCGCCGATCGCTACCCCAGCGTGCTCGCGTTCGCTGAAGCGGTGCGCGGCGCGCTTGGCCTGCGGATCGCGGCCGACGCGTTGCCCCGGCTCGACGACGAGCTCTGCGTCCAGATCGCGTGGCTCCCGCAGCCGATCGCCGATGCGGTCGCCGAGCTCGAGGCGGCGCGCAATCCGCATCAGGCGCGCGACGCGCTGTGGCAGATCGTCCGGGTCGCCGCACGATGGCTCGGCATCCTCGCGCTGTGCGCGCGCAGCCGGACCGGCCCACCCGACGGGGGAGATCCGGCCGCCGTCACGGCGGCGCTGCGCACGCTGTACCGTCGCGATCTCACCGGCGAAGAGTGGTTCGAGCTCGCCCGCGCGCTCGCGGCGACGTTTGCGACCGCGCGCGACGCCTATCCGATTCCGGAACTGGTCGACTTCGCGGCGCTCGAGCCATCGCCGTTCGCGCCGCTGTTCGCGCTGCGTGCCGCCGAAGCGGTGACGACGAGCGAGGAGACCCTGCGCGATCACTTGCGGCGGACGCTGCCGGTCCTGGCGCCGCTCGTCCGCGCGATCGGGTTCCTCGCGTCGTATCAGCTGATCGTTCCGCGCGACGGTGCCGCCGGTGAGCCGGCGCCCGCCGAGGTGTGGATGGGCACGCGGCGCACGGCGCGACCTCTGATCGCGGTTTCCCCCGGGCTGCCCGCGGGCCTGCCGGTGATCGCGGATCTCGACGGTGCCCCGGTGCTGGCGCTCGCCCCGCTGGTCCAGATCGCCGCACCGGCCCCGAACACGGGCGAGGAGCTGTTCCTGTTCGGCGGCGCCGGCCGGGTGCCAGATCACGGCGCGCGCCTGGTGGCCGAGCCCCACGGGTTCGAGCGCAACGACGAGGCGGTGTGGAGCTGGTTCCGCGCCGAGCTGCTCGCGCTCGAGGCACCGGGCGCCGGCGCGACCGACCAGGCCCCGTACCGCGGGCTCGCGGCATTCACCCAGGCCGATGCCGGCGTGTTCTTCGGGCGCGAGCGCGCGGCCATCGCGTTCGTCAACCAGCTTCGCACCCAGCCGCTGCTCGCGGTCGTCGGACCGTCGGGCACCGGCAAGAGCTCGTTCGTGCAAGCCGGCGTGATCCCGGCGCTCCCCGAGGGCTGGCGTGCCGTCGTGGTACGCCCGGGCCCGAGCCCGATCGCGGCGCTGGCGGCGCTCGCAGGCTCGAGCGCGCCGGGCGTGCGTGACGGGACCCTGGTGATCGTCATCGATCAGTTCGAGGAGCTGTTCACGCTGTGCCGCGATCCCGATGAACGCCAGCGGTTTGTGACCCAGCTGGCCCTGCTCGGGCGTGCGCCCGACGGAAGCGTCCGGGTCGTGCTGACGATCCGCGACGACTTCCTGGCGCGCGCCGCCGAGCTCGCGCCGCCCGGCGACCGGCTGGCCCGCGTGGTGACGCTGCTCGCGACCCCGGCCGAACCGGATCTGCGCCGCGTGCTGGTCGAGCCTGCGAAGCGTGCCGGCTACGACTTCGAGGGCGGGCTCGCCGAGCGCATGGTCGCGGCGGTCGCCGGGCGCGCCGGCGCGCTGGCGCTGCTCTCGTTCACGGCGCTCCGGCTGTGGGAGCTGCGCGACCGCCACTTCCGGCGGCTGACCCTGGCGTCCTACGACGCGATCGGTGGGGTGGAGGGCGCGCTCGCGCGTCATGCCGAGGCCACGCTGGTCACGCTCACCGGCGAGGGCCGCCGCCTGGTGCGCGAGGCGTTTCGCCACCTGGTCACCTCCGAGGGGACGCGCGCGGTGCTGACCCTCGGCGAACTCGACGACGTGCTCGGCGGCTCGCCGCGGGCGCGCGCGGTTCGCGATCTGCTGGTCGACGCCCGCCTGCTGGTGATCACGGCGGGCGTAGAGGGTGACGAACGCGCGCATCGCATCGAGGTCATCCACGAGGCCCTGCTGACCGCGTGGCCCCGGCTCGTCGACTGGCAGCGCGACGATCGCGAAGGCACCCGGCTCCGCGATCAGCTGCGCGCGGCGGCCGGCCAGTGGCACGATCGCGGTCGGCCGCGCGGCCTGCTGTGGCGCGACGAGGCGCTCGATGACTATGTGCGGTGGCGCGCCCGGTGGGCGGGCGCCGTCGCCGAGATCGATCGCGAGTTCGGCGACGCCAGCGTGCGCGACGCCGCGCGCGGTCGCCGGATCCGGCGCGGCCTGGCGGGCGCCGCCGCCGGCGCGCTCGTCGCCGGCGTGGTCGCGCTGGCGGTGCTGGCTCGCTCGACGCAGCACAGCGCCGAGGTCGCCAGCACCGCGCTGATCGAGTCGTGGATCCAGCAGGGCCAGCAGGCGCTGTTCGCGGGCGACTACCTGAAGGCCCTGCCATTCCTCGCGCAGGCCTATCGCGCCGGCGATCGGTCGATCGCGCTACGCGCGATGCTGCATCGCGCGATCAAGCTCGCGGATCAACCGAGCGTGTCTCTGCACGGCCAGCTCCGCGACGCCGTGTTCCGCGCAGATCGCCGGCACGTGATCGCGATCGGGTATGATGGGGACGCGGCCGTGATCGACGCGGTGAGCGGTCGCGTGATGGCCCAGCTCCCGCCGGCGCCGGGCAAGCTCGGCGATCCGGTCGGCGGGGCGATCAGCGCCGACGGTGAGATCGCCGCGCTGGCACGCGACAGTTCGATCGTGATCTGGGACGGGAGCTCCTCCCACACGATCGCGGCCGGTCGTCCGCTCGATCGCGCCAAGGTGCGGCTCGCGCTCGACGCGGCACACCGCTACGTCGCGGTGGCAGCCGGTCACGAGGTCCAGCTGTGGAACCTGACGAATGGCGCGCTGGCGTGGTCGCAGCCGCTGCCGGCGCTCGCGACCGAGGTCGTGGTGGTCGGTGGCGCAGTCATCGTCTCGACCGAGGACCGCCGGGCGTGGCTGGCCTCCGCGCAGGGCGTGACCGAGCTCGGTCCGGCGCGGCTGGTGGCCGCGGCGGGGGCGGATCGGTTCGTGACGGTCGAGGCAGGACGCGTCGTCCTGCGCGACCCCAGCGGTGCGGCGACCGCGAGCTACGACGAGGGGCAGGTTCGCTCGTTCGCCATCACCGAGGATGGAACGCGGATCGCACTCGGGCTCGCCAGCGGCGCGATCGTGCTGGTCGAGGTCGCGACCCACAAGCGGCTCGGTCTGCTGACCGGCCACACGGGGACCGTGCACAACCTCACGTTCTCCCCCGATGGCACGCGGCTCGTCTCGCTCGCCGTCGATCGCAACGTCCGGGTCTGGGACGTCGCGCATGCGCGCGAGCTGGTTCACTACGTCGGGCTCGACAGCTCGCCGCTGGACGTCCGGGTCTCGGCCGACGGCAAGCGCATCGCGGCGGCCACGGCCAAGGCGCTGCGCTTGTTTTCGATCGAAGATCCATCCGCCGAGCTCGTGATCGAGACCGGAGAGCCGGTCGGGGCGTCTGGCTTCGTGGCGAACGGCACCCGGATCCTCACGACCTCGGAGAGCGGCGTCGAGCTGTGGGATGCCGCGACGGGCCGGCAGGTCGAGCGTATCGCGACCGCCGTGAACGACGGCGTCCACGCGCGCGCCGATCTGCGCTTCGTCGCGATCACCAGGCCCGACGCCCCCGTGGTCGAGATCCGCGAGCTCCACGGCGGGGCGCTCCACGCCGAGCTGCGCTCGAACGCCCTGGTATGGTGGGCGGTGTTCGATCACCGGGGCGCTCGGATCGCGACCGCCAACGCGGCGGGGCTGATCGAGCTGTGGACTGTCGAGGGCGCGAAGCTCGCGACGCTGCGCGGCCACACGGCGTGGCTGCAGGACGTCGAGTTCTCGCCCGACGACCGCTGGCTGCTCTCCGCTTCCAACGATCGAACAGCCCGGCTGTGGGACCTCGCGTCGGGTCGGGAGCTCGGCGCCGTCGCGCACAAGGATGAGATCGATGCGGCGCGGTTCGATGCGACGGGGACCCGGTTCGCGACCGCCAGCGCCGACAAGAACGTCATGTTGTGGGATGTCGCCACCCTCGCACCGGTCCGCGTGTTCCCCCACGAGGCCGCCGTGCGGAGCGTCGGCCTGGACGAGCTGTTCCTGGCGGGGGCGACGTCGTCAGGTACGGTCCAGCTATGGGATCTCGCGACCGGGAAGGAAGCCGCCCGGTTTCAGCACGCCGCCGCGGCGCAGAGCGCCGATTTCGTCCCTGGCCGGATGCTCACCACCGGCGTCGACGGCCGGATCGTGATCTGGGATGTGTCGACCTCGGTGGGGACCCCCGACGAGGTCGTGCGCTTTGTCTGCGGCGTCGTGGGCGACGAGGTCGCGGCACGTGTCGTGCTGCCGTGCGGGCATCCTGGGTGACGACTTCTGCTGTTGCGCGCCGGTCACGGTGGGGTGCAACACGCGGTGGGCAACAGCGTGACAGCTCACACAGATTGTTGGATTGACAAAGGTTTCGGGCTGGCATCGCGTGTGCTGTGTCCGATCCCATGAAGAAGACGCAGAAGAAGCGGCTGTCGCTTGCGAAGGAGACCGTGCGAGCGCTCCAGCTCGTCGAGCTCGTCGAGGTGCTCGGTGGGGGGATCAACCCGACGGTGGACGCAGAGACTGTTCTCGGGCAAAGCTGTACCGCCGTGTGCGACACAGGCAGCGGGGCCCCTCACACGCAGTAGCGCGGTCCCAGGGCATGCGTGGCCCGGTGGCTCAGGAGTCGCCAACGAGGCGCTCGGGGTGATGGCCGAACGGCCGCCCGGCTTCGCGTAGCAGGTGAAGGCTCAAGCGTCGCCGGCGAGGCGCCCGGCGTCGAGCAGGCGCAAGAGCCCCTGTCGGGCCGCCGACCACGCACGCGTCGAGTAGGGGCACGCGGCGCCGAGCGTGCTCGTCGCCTCGAGCAGCGGGAAGCTCGACGCCGGTTGCCGCCGGATCCAGGCGCCGTCCGCCGTGCGGAGCATCGTCGTGACACCCTCGAACGAGCGGCGCTGGAGCCGGATGACGCCGTCGGGGAACGTCGTGACGAGGTGATCGGCCACGGCGGACACCGCGTGGTGCGGAAGTTCGCTCTGGGTTGCTTCGGCCCATCGCACGAGCGCGCCCAGGCCGCGCACGATGTCGTAGAAGTAGAAGCGGGGACGGCACGGCTGGAGCCAGGCGGCCTGGGCGTCGCGCTCGGAGGCGTTGTGCCGGGTGGCAGAGCCGTGCACGAGGCGCCGCTCGACGAGGAAGCGTGCGGCGCGCGCGAGGAAGGCGCGCTGGTCGGGGGCCCACGTCCGGGGATCGCCGAGCAGCATGGCCTCGAACGGGGCGATCGTGCCGACCATCGAGCTCGGACACTCGTCTTCCTGCAGATAGGCCGTCGCGTCGCAGGACAGGCCGCCATCGGCCATCTGATAGCGAACGAACCACGGCTTGACCCACGGCAGCATGGCGTCGACGTCGAGCCCGCACGCCGTCAGGACCTGGTAGATGCAGCCCAGCGCGCAATGACACGTGCTGTCCCGGTGGGGGGCGCTGCCGCTCGGTACATCACCGGGGCGAATCGGGAAGATCCGGATCGGGAGCGCGTTCAGGCCATCGACCATCGCGAGCGCGATCCGCTCGGGGATCCGGCGGGCCTCGCCGACCTCGTGGAGGAGCACCATGTGCCACCACGGCGAGTGCCACTTCGGCCAGTAGGTGTCGGCGGCGATACTGGCCAAGGCCTCGGCCGAGGCCAGGTAGCGCACGGAGTGGTCGATGGCCTGCTCGATCGCCGCGCTCGGCTTTGGCTCGGGCTCGGGGACGCGCGCCAGGCGCTCGCGCAGTGGATCTTGCATCAGCTTCCTCTAGCAGCGTCGCACGCCGGCTGTCGAGGCCGCGGCCGTGCACGGCCGAGCGCGCAGGGTAGGGCAGGGTGCCGCGCGGGGGCGGCCGACGACACGACCTGATCCGAATCGCCCGTGGCGGGGTACCACCGGTGACCACAGGGCGGTGTTATCCTCCGGGCGATGAGGCACCTGCTCGCCGTTGCGCTCCTTGCTCTCGGTTGTGATAGCCGCGCCACCGCCTCCGATCCGGCGGCCGGGCGCGCGGAGCAGAAGTCTCACGAGTACGAGAGCTGCAGCGCGAGCGTCGCGTGCCAGGACGATCTGCGATGCTTCGATCAGACGTGCCGTCGCGTCGCGCGTTCGACGGTGGGCGACTACTTTGCCGCCGCCGGGGCGCTCGCGCGCGGCAAGGGCGACCTCGAGGCCGCGATCGCCGACTATGCCCAGGCGCTCGGCCACTATGACGCCGAGAAGATCGCGCTGCCGCCCGATGTCGATTGCGCCTATGGCACGGCGCTCGCTGCCGCGAAGGCCAAGAAGGAGCACGCCGAGCTCGGGGCGCGCGTGCTGCACCGCTGCGTGCTCGCGGTTCCAGTGGGAAGCCGGCTGCGCGAACAGGCGCTCGCCGAGCTCGCGGGGCTGGCCGACGCCGGCCTCGATCCGGTGCTGCTCGGGGCCAACAAGCTCGCGGATCTGTACCTGACGAAGGGGCCCGCGCGGCCGGCGACCGACAAGCTCACCGTCACGGTCACGCCGACCCCGGCGCCCACCGGCAAGAGCTACGCGCAGATCCCCGACAAGCTCAACGAGGCCGATGTCCACACCGCGCTCGTCGCCTGCTGGGAGGCCTACAGTAACGCCAGCAAGAAGGACACGCTGACCGTCACGATCGGGGTCAAGGCGAGCTACATCGCGTCGGAGTACGAGGACGAGCCGGGGAACTTCACCACCAAGCTCGATCCGCCGGCCGCGCTGCCGGCGGGCAGCCCCGAGGCCGCGGCCGACGCCTGCGTCCGCCAGATCCTCGAGCCGGCGATCAAGGGCATGAAGATCACCGACGCGTTCACGACCAAGCTCGCCGTGACCATCAAGTAAGCCGGCAGTAGGCCAACGCCCGCAGGCGTGGTAGCTAGGGGCGTCGTGGCCGAAAAACTCGATCTGCGGACGATCACGCTCGACGAAGCCGAGGCGTTCGCCGTGGCGCAGGGCTGGCCGCGGTTTCGCGGCGAGCAGATCTGGCGCTGGGTCCACGACAAGGCGGCGCGCAGCTTCGACGACATGACCAACCTCGGGCGGGAGACCCGGGCCCGGCTCGCCGAGACGGCCGTGATCGGCTGCCTCGAGGTCGCCGAGGTGCAGACCTCGCACGACGGCACCCGCAAGCTGCGGCTGGTCACCCGCGACGGCAAGTCGATCGAGAGCGTGGTGATCCCCGACGGCGACAAGACCACGCAGTGCATCTCGTCGCAGATCGGCTGCGCGGTCGACTGCCAGTTCTGCGCGACCGCGAAGATGGGGCTGCACCGGAACCTCGACGCCGGCGAGATCGTCGACCAAGTCTACCTCGCGCGGCGCCTGCTCGCCGAGGTCGATCCGGGGCGCCGGCTGTCCAACCTGGTCTACATGGGCATGGGCGAGCCGCTCCACAACTACGATAACCTCGTCCGGTCGCTGCGGATCCTGACCCACGACAAGGGCATCGGGCTGTCGCAGCGACGGATCACGGTGTCGACCTCGGGGCTGGTTCCCAAGCTCGAGCGGCTGGGCGGCGAGGACGTCCGGCCCAACCTCGCCGTCTCGCTCAACGCGCCCAACGATGCGATCCGCGACGCGATCATGCCGATCAATCGCAAGTGGAACATCGCCAAGCTGCTCGGCGCGCTGCGCGCGTATCCGCTCGAGCAGCGCCGGCGGATCACCTTCGAGTACGTCCTGCTCGCCGGGGTCAACGACTCGCTCGGCGACGCCGCTCAGCTGGCGAAGCTTTTGCGCGGCATCAAGTGCAAGGTCAACATCATCCCGTATAACCCGCACCCCGAGGCGCCCTACGCGCGGCCGTCGCACGCGGTGGTCACGGCGTTTCAAGACGAGTGCCGCCGGCTGGGGATGCCGACATACCTGCGTACGCCGCGCGGCGATGACATCGACGCCGCCTGCGGTCAGCTCGCAAATCGCTCGGCCGGGGCGCCGATCGTCCCGTTGCGCGTCCGCAAGGGCCCGCCGCCTCCACCGCCGGTCGAGTGACCTCGCGCACCGTGGGCAAAGCTTCCCTCGGTCGAGCATTACGTTGGCGGTTGTAGGGCGGCCCACGCCTGGACGCGTGGGTCGGGTCACATTCCGGGCGGATTCGCAGTTTGTCGGTGGTAGCTGGGCGGTAGCTGGGCGACCGCCCAGGGTCCTCGTCCGTATGAATAGCTGTGGCAGCCTCGCGCGTTTCACCCCTCGTGGGAAGCATCGCCATTCGGCCGCGCCGGAACACCGCATCGTGGGTAGGAGTTCCCGATCTCACGCCCGTCCGGAGTAGGCTTTCCGTGGTGCCTGCTCCTGGTTCCACACCTACGCCGCGTCCGCCGAGGCGAGCCTTGTTGCGGCTCGCGGGTGCGCTTACCCAGCTGTGCTGCGGGGCGTGCTTGTTGATCGGCACGATCGGCCTGGTCCTGGTCCAGCAGAACAAGACCGGGAGCCTCGGCTCGGTCGGCGGCTGGCTCGCCACCGCGATGGCGGGGCTGGTGTTCGGCGGCCTCATCTATCGCGGCGGCCTGGTCAGCATGCTGTTCGCCGCGGTGATCGACGCCGGCTTCGGGGGTCCTCCTCGTCACGTTCGAGTACGACAGCCTGCGCAAGCTGCTCAAGATCTTGCCGGCCTCGGATGTCGGCACGATCGCCGACGGCCTCAACGTCGCCGGCTACGTGATGATCGGCGCGGGCGCGATGTGCCTCGTCGCCGTACCGCAGGGCATCGCCTTCGCGCGGTGGTTTCGTCAGGCCGCGGTCGCCCGCACCACCCTGTCGACCTCGCGCGGGTTTCCACCACCGCCGGTCCCCGCCCGGACCTCGGCGTACATCATCCCCGCCGAGGACGCGCCGGCCTCGCGCCGCCGGCTGTACATGGTGCTCGGCGGCTTCGCGATCGGCATCGGCGCCGGCATCGGCGTGCTCGTGTCGTCGGGCCGATCGGCGATCTCGCCATCTTCCACCAGGCAGGGCGCCGCCGTCACCGCCCCCATCACCGGCACCGGCTCGACCACGTCGGCGCCGGGAACGGGATCCGGGCACCTCACGCAGGTGATCACCCCGAAGATCGAGTCCCGGGTGCAGAGCGACGCGGGCATGGACGATCCTGCTCCTCCAGCAGATGCTCGTACGGCTGAGACCGGCGCCGGCGGTGTGACGATCAAGCCTGCCGGCACCGTCCAGGATCTGCTCGCCGCCCAGCGGGCCGCCGTTGGCAAGGTGGACGCCAAGGCGCTCGCGGGCCTCCTGGCCCCCACGGTCTTCGGGTTCGGCGTCGACGCCGGCGAGGTCGCCGACGGGCGAGACGCGGTCGCCGCCCAGCTCGCGCACGATCTCGCAGGGCTCGGCGATCCGGCGGCCGGCGGCTTCACGGTGACGTCCAGGGCGCTCTCGATCGGGCAGGAGCGCAACCACGCGTGGATCGCGGAGGAGCTCTCGGTCGAGGCGGCCGGGCACGAGCCGCGGCGCTTCGCGATCACCGAGCTCGCGGCGGCGGTCGACGGCAAGTGGATGGTCGTCGCGCTTCACTGGGCGACCCCGGTCTCCGACGCCATCGCGCAGCGCCTCGCGATCATGAAGACCATCCCCGTGCCTCAGGCGATCGCCGACCGCCACGACGGCTCCGCCGAGCTCGACAAGGCCGTGCGCGCGGCGTTCGCGAGCCGCGCGGCGTTCGCCGAGGCGCGCAGCGAGCGCCCCGACGCCTTCAACTACGGCAGCGGTGGAGAACGCGCCCACGGCGGCACCGGGATCAAGCGGATCTTCGGCAAGCTCAAGGCGCAGATCCGGCTGCACGACGGCGCGCGCGTCGCGGCCGGCAGCGCGTGGGATCCGGCGCAGAAGACCGCGCCGTGGATCGGCTGGGCGGCGGTCAACGTCGACTTCACGGCGAAGACGCACGCCGCGACCGACGTCACCCAGACGTTCCGCGTGCTCGCGATCATGCTCAAAGAGGGACCCGACTGGAAGATCGTCCAGACCCAGTGGTCCAACGGCGGCCCGGTCCGCTAGTTCGACGAGTTGCGCGTCCGGCGGCTCCAGATCGTCCTCGAGCAGGTGGTGCCCTCCGGGCCCGGAGGATCATGGCGGTGCTGGTTTGAGCACTGGCTGCAGTCAGGTATCAGATCTGGTCGCTTGCTTGGCAATGTGGCCGTGGCTGCACCGGGCGCTCGGGCCGGGTGAACCACGAACGCATCTGAGCACACCAAGCCCGGGGCGTGTAGAGTGGCGGCGTGTCGACGAGCGACCTGAAGACGCTGTGGCCGGGCTATCAGCTCCCCGAGGGGCTCGCGCGCAGCATTCTCCGTGACAACCCCTGGTGGGAGGGGGCTCCCAGCCGAGTGTTGCCGCCGCGGCGGCGACGGTTTGTTGAGGAGATCCATCGGTCGCTGGAGCGCAAGCTCGCGCCGATCACGGTCGTGCGTGGTCCACGTCAGGTCGGCAAGACCACCGCGCAGCTCCAGGTGATAAAGGATCTCCTCGAGCGCGGCGTTCCAGCGATCAACGTGCTACGGGTCCAGTTCGACGATCTCGCGGGCCTCGGAAAGCTTGCCGATCCGATCCTGCGGATCGTCGACTGGTACGAGAACACCGTCCTGAAGCGCACGCTCAACGAAGTCGCTCACGCTGGCGCTCTCACGTACCTGTTCTTCGACGAGGTACAGAACCTGCGGGACTGGGCGCCGCAGCTCAAGCACCTGGTCGACCATGCAACGACCCAAGTGGTAGTCACAGGCAGCTCGGCGCTACGAATCGCGGTAGGACACGACAGCTTGGCCGGGCGCATCCGCACACTCGAAGTGGGGACGCTGACATTATCGGAGATCTCCTTGATCCGATTCGGACGGACGCTGCCGGTGGCGCTGCCGATCAATGGGCTCGATCGCATTGGTCAGCAGTCGACTTGGATCGAGCTGAGGGAACTAGCTACCGCCAATCGCGAGCTTCGTGACATGGCGTTCGATGCATTCGCGGAGCGTGGCGGGTACCCGCTCGTGCACGAACGCCCCGATCAGCCATGGGAGGAGATCTCTGCGCAGCTCAACGAGAATGTGATCAAGCGTGTGATCGTCCACGATCTCCGTCTCGGCGATCGCGGTCGGCGGCGCGACAAGACACTCCTCGAGGAGATCTTCCGCCTCGGGTGTCGCTACGCCGGGCAGTCACCAAGCCTCGCGACTCTGGCCAAAGAGCTTCAGCGAGCGCTCAATGCGAACGTTGGGCCCCAGAAGATCCGCAAGTATCTCGAGTTCCTGGACCTCGCACTGTTGCTCCGGCTCGTCGACCCTCTCGAGCTGCGGCTCAAGCGAACACGCGGAGCACCGAAGCTCTGCCTCGCCGATCACGGGTTGCGAGCAAGCTGGCTTCAGGAACCGATCGCGCTCACACCCGACGCTCTGTCGCGCCGCCCTGAGGACAGCGACCTCGCCGGACGGATCGCCGAGAGTATCGTCGGGACATTCCTGATCACGTCGATCGGCGGCGACCAGATCAAGCACTTCCCGGAACGTAGCGGAGAGCCAGAGGTCGACTTCGTCATGGTCTCGGGGAGCGTGCGGATCCCGATCGAAGTGAAGTATCGGCGGCGGATCAACTCACTCGACGACACGGCTGGGCTTCGCAGCTTCATCGAGAAGTCGACGTACCGCGCTCCATTCGGCATCCTCGTCACCCAGAATGACACCCCCACCGTAACGGATCCGCGCATCGTCGAGATGTCGTTGTCGAGCCTCCTGATGTTGCGGTGAGTAGCTGCGATGTGGTGCGTTCACCTTAGTACAAGCCACCTTCCGCGCGGCCAGACCTGACGGGCGCGGGCTTGGGTCGACGCACGCGCCACGGTGTTTGCGCTTGCCTGATCGTCCGATGGATGCTTTCTTGCCCAGCGAGAATGGTCGTGGAGGTGCAAAGGGTGAGCCGGGGGTTCGACTTGGTCGCGCGACGGTCTCAGGGTGTCGCTGTCGCGTCCTTGAACGGAGGCCGCGGTCGCGAAGACCGTGCTGGTGCTCGCGACGCTGGTTGCGCCTGCATGTTCAACGAATCCCACGACGTATGGTCGCGCATCGATCCGATGAGCGACCATAGTTCTCGATCGACTTGCCGCGCACGGGTTGTGCATCCGTGCGTTTCTCTCCGGGAGATCCAATGACCTGCCGTTATTTGCCTGTCCGATGCTTGGCCGTGATCGCCGCCTGTTTCGTCCTGGGGGCGCGTCCGGCGCGTGCGCAAGACCAGGCCGGTCCCCCGGGCGCGCCAGCGGTTCACCAGCTCACGATGGCGCAGGCGATCGAGGCGGCGCTGTCGCACAATCCGCAGCTGGCGATCGAGGCCGAGGACATCGTCGCGGCCCAGGCCAGGGCCACGGCCGACTCGAAGCTGCGCCTGCCGCTGCTCAACATGAAGGCCAACCTGATGCTCTGGGACCGGCCGATCGTGGCCGACCTCGGGCCGGACATCGGCAAGATCACGATTCGCGATCGGGTGACCGGGACGGTCGACGTATCCGTCTCGCAGCCGCTCAGCGGCGCGCTGGTCATCGGCAAGCTGGTGGCCCGCGATCAGGCCGCCACGGAGGCCAGCCGAGCGACGCGCGACGGCCTCCGGATCGATATTGCGTATCAGACGGCCGAGGCGTACCTCGGTGCGCTGCAGGCCAGGACGCTGGGGCAGGTGGCGCAGGCCACGCTGCAGCAGCTGGATGGCGATCTGCAACACGCCAAGGTCTTGCTGCAGGCCGGGACGCTGCAGCAGGTCGACGTCCTGCGCCTCGAGGCGGAGCGCGCGCGGATCGAGCAGCAAGGCCTGCAGGCGGAGACCAATGCGCTCGGGGCGCGCCGCCGGCTCGCGCTGTTGCTCGGGTTGCCGGATGGCACCGAGCTCGCGCTCGTCGAGATCGACACCACGCCGCCGGAGTTGCCGTGGACCGAGGACGAGGCGGTGGCGCGGGCGCGGCGTGATCGCGCGGATGCCCGGGTCGCCGAGGCCCAGCGCCACGCGGCCGAGCTCGGCGTCGAGGTGACTCGCGCCAACTACTTCCCGACGGTCTCGCTGCTCGGCGTCTACAGCCATACGATCACCGCGACGTTTGGCAGCGCCGCCGACAGCGCGTACCTCGGGGTCTCGCTCGACTGGAACGTGTGGGACTGGGGCAAGCGCGCGGCCGAGGTGGAAGGTGCGCAGGCGGTGAGCCGGCAGGCCCGCCTGTCCCAGCTGGCCGTGGCCGACCAGATCGCGGTCGATGCGCGCGCGCGCTGGCAGGCGGCGCGGATCGCCCAGGCGACGCTGGAGGTGACCGCGCGAGGGCTGGCCGCCGCCGTCGAGGCGCAGCGCCTGCAGGCCGCGCGGTTCGCGCACGGGGCGGCGACCACGGTCGAGGTGCTCGACGCCGAAACGGCCCTGGCCAATGCACAGTCGCAAGCGGCGATCGCGCGGTATCAGTACCTGGTGGCCTGGATGGCGCTCAGCCGGGCCGTGGGGAGCCTGCCGTCGTGACCGCAAGATCGGCTGGTAGATCATCCGTGTCGATGCGGATTCACCGGGCGACTTCGCCCATTCAGGTACGCTAGATCGTGACAGGAGGCTTCATGGTGATCCGGATGTCGAGCTTGCTCATCGCGCTGGCCCTGGCGTTGGCCGGGTGCAGCAAGGGAAATGACGGCAAGCCTGCGCTGCCGCCGGCGACGGGCCCCCAGTCACCGCCGCTGCCCCAGCTCCCGCCGCTGGCCAAGCCGGCGCAAGATCCCAAGACCGCGACCAGCTCGGAGCGCAAGGCGACCGGGACCCTGCTGCCGCACTCGGCGGTGGCGGTCGTCGCGCAGGCCAGCGGGGTGATCGTCGCGATGGCCGTCGAGGTCGGCGCGCGCGTCAAGAAGGGCCAGGTGCTGTTTCGCGTCGACGACCGCGCGGCGGGGCTCCGGCTGGCCCAGGCGCAGACCCAGCTCGCCGCGGCCGCGCAGCAGCTGAAGAGCACCGAGGTCGAGTACAACCGGACCAAGCTGTTGTTCGACCAGCAGGCCGCCTCGTCGCAGCAGTGGGATCAGATCAACGCGCAGGTCGATGCCGCCAAGGTCGGGGTCGCGCAGGCACAAAACGGCGTCGCGATGGCGCAGAAGGCCGTGGCCGACGCGACCGCGCACGCGCCGATCGATGGCGTGGTTGTCTCGCGCCCGGTGGCGCTCGGCGACTACGTCAGCGACGCACCTCCGACGCAGGTGCTGATGCTGCAAGACCAGGCCACGCTCGATCTCAAGTTCCGCTTGCCCGAGCGCGCGCTCGCGACCGTGCGGCTCGGGGACGCGATCACCGTCTCGCTGCCGGCGCTGGCGATGTCGCGCAAGGCCAACGTCTCGATCGTCGCGCCGAGCGTCGATCCGCGGACGCGCACGATCGAGCTGACCGCGGTCCTCGACAACCGCGATGGCACGCTGCGCCCCGGGCTCATGGCCGACGTCGATCTCGATGCCGCGGTCCCCGCGCCGTCTGCCACCCACTGAGCCCGAGGAGCGCATCATGAAGATCGCAGAAATTGCCATCCGGCGCCCCGTCTTTGCCTTCATGGTCATCATGGTGCCGATCGTGTTCGGGGTGATGGCCTATCCCAAGATCGGCGTCGAGCAGTTCCCCAGCGTCGAGTTCCCGGTCGTGACCGTCAGCGCGGTCTATCCGGGGGCCGATCCGGGGTCGATGGAGACCAAGGTCGCCAAGCCGATCGAGGACGCGCTCAGCTCGATGGGCGGCATCAAGCGGCTGCAATCGTTCAACCTCGAATCGCTGACCCAGGTCGTGATCGAGTTTCAGCTCGACGTCGACGCCGACAAGGCGGCGCAGGGCGTGCGCGATCGCGTGGCGGTGATCCCCAACCTCCCCAAGGAGCTCGAGACCCCCAAGGTCCAGAAGTTCGATATCGGCGCTCAGCCGATCATGTCGCTGGCGCTATCCGGATCGTTATCGCCGCGCGATCTCACCAAGCTCGCCGAGGACGTGGTCAAGCAGCGGCTCGGCCAGATCAAGGGCGTCGGCAACATCGATATCGTGGGCGGCCGGCCGCGCGAGATCCACGTGGTGATCGATCCGGCGCGCCTGGCGGCGCGTGGCCTCACGCCGGGCGATGTCAGCGCGGCGCTCGAGGGCCAGAACCTCGAGCTGCCGGCGGGGCGGATCACCGAGAACGCCAGGGAGATCGTGGTGACGACCAAGGGCGCGTTCACGACCCTGCAGGAGATCGCCGATGCGCCGATCCCCGTGCCGGGCGCCCCGGGCGCGGCGGCGGTGCGGGTCGGCGACGTCGCCTCGGTCGAGGACGACATGCTCGAGGCGCGATCGCACGCGTCGGTCGACGGCAAGAGCGCGCTCGGCCTGGTGATTCAAAAGGAGTCGGGCGCGAACCTCGTCAGCGTCGCCAAGGCCGTGCGCGCCGAGCTCGCCGCGATGGAGCGCATGCTCGCCGACAAGGGCGCCAAGTTGATCGTGACCGATGATCAGGCGCCGTATACGGAGCAGGCGTTCCACGACGTGCAGTTCGATCTGGTGCTCGGCGCCTTCCTGGCGATCGTGATCATCCTGGGGTTTCTGCGCGACGGGCGCGCCACGTTCATCAGCGCGCTCGCGTTGCCGACCTCGGTGATCGCGACCGTGTGGTTCCTGAAGCTCCTGGGCTTCACGTTCAACCAGCTGACGATGCTGGCGCTCAGCCTCTCGATCGGCCTGCTGATCGACGACGCCATCGTCGTGATCGAGAACATTCACCGCCACCTCGAGCAGGGCAAGTCGCCGATGCGCGCCGCCGCCGAGGCCACCTCCGAGATCGGCCTGGCCGTGCTCGCGACCACGTTCTCGATCGTCGCGGTGTTCATCCCGGTCGCGATGATGCAGGGCATCATCGGCCGGTTCTTCTTCCAGTTCGGCATCACGGTCAGCGTGGCCGTGCTGCTGTCGATGTTCGTGTCGTTCACCCTCACGCCGATGCTGTCGGCGCGGCTCCTGAAGGTCCACCACGGCCGGCCCGGCCTGGTGTCACGGAGCATCGAGCGCGCGCTCGGCGCCCTGGAGCGCATCTACAAGCGACTGCTCGGCCTGGCGCTGCGCCATCGCGCCCTGACCGTGGTGTTCGCCGGAGGTGTGCTCCTGGGGTCGTGCGCGCTCCTGACCCAGGTCAAGACCGAGTTCCTCCCCGACGAAGATCGCTCTTCGTTCTCGGTGTCGATCGAGCTGCCGCCCAGCACCGCGCTGGCCACGACCCAGGAGGTGGCGGAGGTCCTGGCCGGCGACCTGCGCGCCCGTTGCCCCGGCGTGACGTCGACGTTTGTGACGATCGGCTCGGGTAGCGGCTCGGTCAACATCGGGCACATCCAGCTCAACCTGAAGCCTGTGCGCCAGCGCGCGTTCAGCCAGCAAGCCGTGATGAGCTGGGTGCGCGAGCACTATGCACAGCTGTCGCAGGCAGGCATCAAGCTCACGCTCGGCCAGGTCGGCGGCGTCGGCGGCGACGACAGCCGGCCGATCCAATTCAACCTGCGCGCCAAGAACATGGACGAGCTCATCAAGGCCTCCGACGCCCTCGTGGCGGAGCTGCGCAAGACCAAGGGGTTCGTCGACGTCGACTCGAGCTATCGCGGCGGCAAGCCGCAGATCGAGGTGACCCCCGATCGGGCGGCCGCGACCGAGCTCGGCGTGCCGGTGGCGACGATCGCCCGCACGGTGCGGGCCCTGGTGTCACGCGACAAGGTCACCGACTACAAGGAAGACGCCGACCTTTACGACGTCCGCCTGACCCTGGCCGATCCGGTGCAAGCCGACTTCCCCGCGCTGTCGAACCTGACGGTGCGATCGAACACGGGCGAGCTGGTGCCGCTGTCGTCGCTGGTTCACCTGGCGCGCGGCGTCGGCCCCACCCAGATCACCCGCGAGGCGCGCATGCGGCAGATCACGGTGTTCGCCGGCCTTGACGGCCTGGTCCTCGGCGAGGCCACGACGATGACCGAGGAGATCGCCCAGCGCGTCGTGCCGTCGTCGATCGAGACCGAGATGTCGGGCACCAGCCAGCTGATGACCGAATCGTTCGGCTACATGATCGTCTCGCTGATCCTGGCCATCGTGCTCGTCTACATGATCCTCGCGGCGCAGTTCGAGAGCTTCATCCACCCATTCACGATCATGATGTCGTTGCCGCTCGCCGTCGTGGGGGCGTTCGGCGGGCTGTTCCTGGCCGGCCAGACGTTCAGCATCTTCGGGATGATCGGGCTCATCATGCTGATGGGCCTGGTCACCAAGAACGCGATCTTGCTCGTCGACTTCACGCAGAAGCAAAAGGCCCAGGGCGCCTCGACCATCGAGGCGCTGCTGATCGCCGGTCCGGTCCGGTTGCGACCGATCTTGATGACGACCGCGGCGATGATCCTCGGCATGTTGCCGGTCGCGCTGGCCCTGGGCGAGGGCGGGGAAGCGCGCGCGCCGATGGCGGTGGTCGTGATCGGCGGCCTCATCACGTCGACGGTCTTGACCCTCGTGGTGGTGCCGGTGGTGTTCTCGCTGATCGAGGGGCTGCGTGGCAGGCTGCGTGACCGGCTGAGCCGCCTGCTGGGCAGCGGCAAATCGCCGGTCGCGATCTCCGACGCGACCCCCGCCGCGCTGCCCGTCGCCAAGATCGTCGAAGGCGGCCCCAGGCCCGGTGACCCGCAGATACCCTGATTCCGCATATCTCGGATCTCGGACCAGCTGGATCTGTAAAACAAACTCAGGCGTTCCTCACGCACCGCCGGCGTGCCGGCCCTGCTCCCGAGGCCGGGGAGCGCGATGATCATCCGTGCGATGGTGAATGGCGCGTGAGTTATCGGTCCTGGCGCGACACACACGACCACGGGTAGGTTAGCGTCCCGGCCATGTCCATGCCCCGGTCCTCGGTTGTCATCGCCGTCGTCCTGGTCCTCGGGACCGCCACCTCTGTCCGCGCCGACGAACCCGCGCCGGCCACTGCGCCTGCGGCTCCGGCCGCGGCTACGCCGCTGAACTACGTGACGGTGGCGGCCACGACGACGCTGTTCCACAAGCCGAACGTTGGCTCGGCCAGCGGCTGGCAAGAGGATATCGGTCCGGTCGTGGGCTACGGCCGATACGTCACCGATACCGTCGCGCTGGAGCTGGATATCGGCCCCTCGTTCGTCCACGGCAGCGGCTATTCGGGGCTGTTCCTGGTGCCCTCCGCGATCTGGGGCTTCTCGACGCACGTCTACGCGGCGGCGCGCGTCCTGGTCGAGCTGGATCCGCAGGCCGACCTCGCGCTGTTCCCCGGCATCGGTGGGGTCTATACGTTCGACAAGCTCTCCATCACCCTGGAGCTGAACCTCGAGAGCTTTGTCGGCCGGGGCAAGCCCGACTTCTCCGTCGCGCTGACGCCGGGCCTGGTATACGCGTTCTGAGCCGTACTACTTCGTGGCGATCCGAAGCGCCTCGCGGAAGTCGCGCTTGGCGATATGAACCGAGCGGCGATCGAGGAACGTGCACATCAGGTCCAGATCGAGCCCCGGCAGCCACCGGCTTCGTTCCGTCTCCTCGTATTCACCGTGTTGCAACACGTGAACCTCGAGGGCTCCGTCGATCCAGAACCACACCTCGTCGATCCCGAGGCGCTTGTAGATCTCCAGCTTGTCGATCCCGCCGCTCGTCCAGATCACCTCGATGACGAGGTCGGGCCGATCCTTCGCCTGATCCGCGCCGAAGATGTAGCACTCGTCTGGCTCGACGCCGGCCTTGCGCCCGCTCTTGAGCGTCCAGCTCCGGTACGGCGAGAGCTCGATGTCATGCAGCTCCGCGTAGACCTCGACCAGGCGCCCGAGATAGGACGTGATCCGTTCATGATCCCTCGAAGGGCTCATCAGCTCCATCACTCCCTCGAGATACGCGAGCCGCGGCACCGACTTCTCGCCGCGCATCGCAAGCTCCATCTCGTAGTGCTCCCACGTGGCACCTGTCAGGATGACCCGTTGATCGGCCGTGGGAACGTGTTCTCCGGTGGGGATGTTCGCCGTCGCGACCATTACCGGCACCTTAGCACGTCAATGCCCGGCGACCCGAACCGTTCCTAGCGGGCGAGCGCGGTGAGCTCGGCGGTCGAGAAGAAGAACGCGATCTCCTCGCGCGCGGTTTCGGCTGCATCGGAGCCGTGCACGGCGTTGCGCTCGATGTCGCTGGCGAACTCCTTGCGGATCGTGCCGGCGGCGGCCTTCTCGGGGTTGGTCGCGCCCATCACCTCGCGGTTCTTGGCGATCGCGCCTTCGCCCTCGAGCACCTGCACGACGACCGGGCCCTCGGTCATGAACTTCACCAGGCCCGCGTAGAACGGCCGGTCCTTGTGGACGGCGTAGAACGCCTTGGCCTGCGCCTCGGTGAGGCGCACCATCTTCGAGGCCACGACGCGCAGGCCAGCGGCCTCGAGCTTGGCGGTGACCGGGCCGATCACGTTCTTGGCGACGGCGTCGGGCTTGATGATCGAAAACGTACGTTCGGTGGCCATGTCGGACTCCCTTGAAAAGTCGCAGGAAGCTATCCAAGCGGGCCCGCCGGGTCAATGCGACACGGCGATGTAGATGGACCGGAGCTACGACAGGAGCTTGGCTAGCGTTCGGCCCTCATCACCGTTTGATACCGCCCAGGTCTGGATCGGCCACGCACGGATGCACGATCACGTGTTCACCTACGCGGTTGTCACCGTCGGCGAGAACGATTCTTGACGGCCCGCGGCTTGTGAGCGCGCGGTGAAGCAGCGCGGTCGCGGTGCGATGTCCCGGCGCTGGCGAGCATCACTCCCACGGACGTGGTCGTTACTGCCGCCTGGATGCAGCGGTCCAGCACAGTGAGGTCGGTGATGGCATCGAGCGATGTGCGCTCCTCTTTGGTCGGCGAAAGGCCTCGCGTCGCGAGTACCGCGAGCAGCGCCTCCCTCTTGCCTTGCGCCTTACCTTCCGCTTTACCTCGTTCCTCGAAGAAGAGCCGTAACGCGCGTGATGCCTTCGTTTCTGGGATCTTATCGACATCCATCGCCATCTCCTTGAACGATGCCACGAGCCGCGGGTTCAATACTGCCAGGATCGCACGCGTCTGGGCTTCCCGCAACGGGGCAGGCAGCTCCTCGGTCAGCTCGATGGCGCGGTTTGCGATACGCCGGGCCTCAGGTCCATGGCCGCGGCAGCGCGCCCACGCGGCGAACAGCGCGAGCTCTGGCCGCGCTGGATCGAGGAGCGCTTCGACGTGGCCCTTCGATAGCAAGAGGATCACGGGTGTCAGGCCGAGGCTGGTTCCGCGTTCGCCGTGGTGGTGGGCTGCCGCCTTGGCCCACGCGGCGACGCTTCGACTCGCGGTGATCACGACGACGTCCCCCATGCCGTCGCGCTGCAAGAGGACGCTGGCGGCCAAGGGCCAGCTCCGGCACTTGCTTTCATCTTTGCGATTTTGCAGCTCGATGATGACCCACTTGGAGGTGGCGTTGGGCGTGCGGACAACGAGATCGGGGCGCGTCTCGAGCGACGCGGCGAAGCGAACGTTGGAGTCAACGACGTCGATGGGGCCTGGCATGTCGGTCCCCGCGACCCGGCGAAGAACTTCGGCGAAGAGCTCCGGGTTGTCGCGGATGGCGAGGAGGACAACTTCGTGGGGTGTGCCCGGCATGGACGGCGTTCTTCAGGGAGAGCGAATGCCCATCCGTGCCCGAGAATGGCATACCGCCGCACAAAGTCTATAGCGAGTATCGATCAGAATCGTCTTTTTACGAGCATCGGATTGTTTGGTTGTCCGACGCTTGTCCGAAAACCGGACGTGTGTGGCCGGAAATCGGACACGTGAAGATCGGCTATGATCTAACATCGCGAGATCATGTGGACGTGTCGTTAGCTGGCGATCACACCCGGCGTGCCGATCGGTGACCTCAAACCACCTATCCCTGCCGGATCGACATTGGGCGCCGGTCACGGACATCGCCTGGACACCGCGAAGCACGCCCTGCGCAGCAAAGCACCAGAGAAGCACCGCAACGCCGGCCGCGTGCTCGCCTCGACCCCATGAGCGCAGCCACTTCTGCTGGATGCGCTGGGCCGCTATCTGACGGTCGTCACCGTCGGCTGGATGGCTTTGGGCGCCTTACGACAGCAGCTTGGCGAGCGTCGAGCCCATCTCGGCCGGGGTCGGGGCGACGGCGATGCCGGCGTCCTTGAGGGCGGCGATCTTGTCGGCCGCGGCGCCCTTGCCGCCGGAGATGATCGCGCCGGCGTGGCCCATGCGCTTGCCGGGCGGGGCGGTCTGGCCGCCGATGAACGACGCGACCGGCTTCTTGATGTAGTCCTTGATGAACTGCGCGGCGCGCTCCTCGGAGTCGCCGCCGATCTCGCCGATCATGAAGATCGACGAGGTGCCCGGATCCTCGGCGAACCAGGCGAGCGCGTCGATGAAGTCGGTGCCCTTGACCGGATCGCCGCCGATGCCGACGGCGGTCGATTGGCCGAGGCCGAGCGCGGTGAGCTGGTGGACGACCTCGTAGGTCAGGGTGCCCGAGCGCGAGACGACGCCGACGCCGCCCGGCTTGTGGATGTAGCCCGGCATGATGCCGACCTTGCACTGGCCCGGCGTGATGACGCCCGGGCAGTTCGGGCCGACCAGGACGACGTCGGGGTAGTCCTTGTCGAGCACGTACTTGACCTTGATCATGTCGCGCGCCGGGATGCCCTCGGTGATCGCGATGATCGTCGTGATGCCCGCGGCCGCGGCCTCGAGGATCGCGTCGGCGGCGCCCGGCGGCGGGACGTAGATCACCGAGGTGTTCGCGCCGTGGCGGGTCACGCTCTCCTCGACCGTGTCGTAGATCGGCAGCTGCTCGAGCCCGGCGACCTTGCTGCCGCCCTTGCCCGGCTTGATGCCGGCGACGACCTTGGTGCCGTACTCGATCATCTGCTTGGCGTGGAACGCGCCGGCAGAGCCCACGCCCTGGACGACGAGCTTGGTGTCGTATCCGACGAGGACGCTCATTTCTGCTCCTTGGCGGCCTTGACGACCTTCTGCGCGCCATCGGCCATGTCGGCCGCGGCGAGGATGTTGAGCTTGCTGTCGGCCAGCATCTTCTTGCCGAGCTCGACGTTGGTGCCCTCGAGGCGCACGACGAGCGGGACCTTGAGGCCGACCTCCTTGACCGCGGCGATCACGCCTTGCGCGATCGTATCGCACTTCATGATGCCGCCGAAGATGTTGACGAAGATCGCCTTCACGTCCGGCGAAGTCGTGATGATCTTGAACGCGGCGGTGACCTTCTCGGCGGTGGCGCCGCCGCCGACGTCGAGGAAGTTCGCGGGGGCGCCGCCGTAGAACTTGATGATGTCCATCGTCGACATCGCGAGGCCGGCGCCGTTGACCATGCAGCCGATGTTGCCGTCGAGCGAGATATACGACAGGTCCCACTTCTTGGCCTCGCTCTCGGAGGCGTCCTCTTCGTTGGGATCGCGCCAGCTCTCGAGCTCGGCGTGGCGGTACAGCGCGTTGTCGTCGAAGTTGATCTTGGCGTCGAGCGCGAGCACCTGGCCGTCCTTGGTCGTGATCAGGGGGTTGATCTCGAGCAACGAGCAGTCCATCTCGTCGTAGCAGCGCGTCAGCGGCGGCATGAACGCGGCGAACGCCTCGGCGGCCTTGCCGGTCAGGCCGAGCTGCTTGGCGAGGTGGCGCGATTGCCAGTCCTGCCAGCCGGTCGCCGGATCGATCGCCGCCTTCAAGATCTTCTCGGGGTGCTTGGCGGCGACCTCCTCGATGTCCATGCCGCCTTCGGTCGACGCCATCACGGTGACCCGCGCGGTCGTGCGGTCGAGCAGCATGCCGAGGTAGTACTCGTGCTCGATCGCGAGGCCCTGCTCGACGAGCAGGCGCTGGACCTTCTTGCCTTCGGGGCCGGTCTGCGGCGTCTTCAGCTGCATGCCGAAGATCGCCTTCACCGCGGCCTCGGCGTCGGCCCGGGTCTTGGCGACCTTGACGCCGCCGCCCTTGCCGCGCCCGCCGGCGTGGATCTGCGCCTTGACGACGACCACGTCGGTGCCCGCTTGCTGCTGCACCTTGGGGATCGCCGCGAGCGCTTCATCGACCGTCATCGCCGGGATGCCGATCGGTACGGGCACCCCGTACTTCCGGAACAACTGCTTGCCCTGATACTCGTGGATCTTCATCGCGACCGCGGTGTACCACGACCGCTCGGCGATCAGGTCGCCGCGTGAACGCGTGCTTCGGGGATGCCGCCGGGGCGTGACGCACCCGACGAGGTCCCGGCGGCTTCGCGCTTGCGCGGCCACCAGAAGTAGGCCGACACCGCGAAGGTCAGGGGGATGGCCATCATCGCGATCGTGGTGTGGTTCGGCAGGGCATCCTTCAACTTGCCGAGCGCGGGAGGCGACCACAGATCGCCGAACAGGTGGATGGCGAAGACCGACGCCGCCATCGCGCTCGCGCGGCGCTGGGCGGGGACCGCGCGGAGGAACGCGGCGTTGACCGGCGACGCGGACAGGAACAGGCCGATCTCGACCGCGAAGGTGAGCGCGAAGAACACCTTCGGCGTCTCGACGAAGAAGCACAGGACGGCGAGCGGGGTGGCGATGACCATGCCGATCGCGCAGACCCGGAGCAGCGCATTGACCGCCGTCTTGTGCTCGGGGGCATCGTAGGGCGCGCCGCCCGGGGCCGATGGCAGCTTGCGGAGCGAGCGATCCGCCCACCACCCGCCGATGAGCGTGCTGATCACCCCGGCGGGGACGAGCACCGCGCCGAACCAGAAGTTCGCGCTCTTCAGATCGAGCTCGGTCGAGAACTGCTCGAGCAGGAACTTGGGCGCCCAGTACGAGAACGCGCCCACCGCCGCGGTGTACGCGCAGTAGCCCAGCGTCGCGCGGCGGAACAGCGGGATCGCGGCGACCTCGCGCAGGCCGTCCAGGAGCTTCGCCCTGGCATCGACCAGCTTGCGCGGCGGCTCGACGATCAGGAGGCACAGGAGCGCGAGCACGAGGCCGGGAACGCCGGTCGCGAAGAACGAGGTGCGCCAGCCCCAGTGCTTGCCGATCGCGCCGCCCACGACGTAGCCCAGCGCGGAGCCCACCGGCGTCGCCAGGTAGAACACCGCGAGCGCCTTGGCCTTGCGGTCGGACGGGGTTAGGTCGTCGATGATCGTCGGCGCGAGCGCGGTGAAGCTCGCCTCGCCGACCCCGACCACGGCGCGCGCCGCGAGCAGGGTCCAGAACCCCCAGGCAAGCCCGCTGGCGAACGTGGCCACGCTCCAGATCGTGATGCCGAGCGCGATCAGCCCCTTGCGGGCCGCCTTGTCGGCGCGCGCCCCGAACAGCGGCGAGGTCACGAAGTAGCCGATCAGGAACGCGCTCTGGAGCAGGCCGGCCTCGAAGTTCGACAGCGACAGCTCCCGCATCACCGGATCGACGACCGCCGCCATCACGTAGCGATCGAGGTAGTTGAGGAAGTTCAACGCCGTGAGCAGCGCCAGGATGGCTCGGCGATCACGGATCATCGCGCGACGGTATCACTCGCCGGGGGACCGCGGCCACGCGGTGCCGGGCAGGAATGGCGGCGCATCGACCACGCTGGACGAGCTGGCCGCCGCACCCGCGCTGCGGTCGCGGAGCACCCTTCGGGTCGAGAAGCCGAGGCTCTGGCCGCGTTCGTGTTTGCCTGGCATCACCACTGGCCGAAGGTGTTCGCGGACGCATTCCTTGATGCGGGCTCGGCGATCTTGGCCTGGGCTGGCCAGCAGTTCTCCGATGACAATCGTTACGTGAAGCTGCGCCGGATCGCGATCGAGAACCTCGCCCACGTCTTGTAGTCACCCATCGCCCTCGCAAGCAACTCACCGTGATCGATCGCCCTCGGGTATGATGCGCGCCGATGCGCCTGCCGTGCTGTCTGTGGCTCCTCGGCGCGATCGCCACGGCCGCCGCCGCGCCGAAGCGAGCCACGCCGCCGCCGGCGACGCTGGAGGATCCGTGCGTCGAGGATGGCGCCGTCTGCAAGCGACACGCGCTCGACGGGTTCCGGCTGGCGCTGGCCGCCCAGCGCGCCGGCAAGGCGGCGCACCCGCTGCGCATCTCGTACTTCGGCGACTCGCTGACCGCCGATGATCACATCACCGGCGCGCTGCGCCAGAAGCTGCAGGCGCAGCTCGGCGACGGTGGGCCGGGCTTCGTGTTCGCGCTGTCACCGCATCCGTATTGCCAGCATCGGGCGGTGTCGCGCGTGGTCGGCGGTGGCTGGGAGGCGTTCGGGGTCTCGACGGTCGTGCCCGGCGATCACCTGCTCGGCCTCGGCGGCACGGCCGAGGGCGATGGCGTGATCCGCTTCGTCCCGGCGGCCAGGACGGTTCACACCGTCGACGTCCATTACCTCGCGCAGCCGCGCGGCGGTTCGCTGGAGATCCTGGCCGACGGCGCGGTCGTGGCAGAGGTCGCGACCGCCGGCGAGCACAAGCAGAGCGCGTTCACCGGCGGCGTGGTCGTGCCCGACGGGACCCGGCGGATCGAGCTGCGGGCGCAAGGTCGCGTGCGGCTGTTCGGCGCGTCCCTCGAGGCCGCGAGCGGTGCGGTCGTCGACAACCTGGGTGTGGTCAACGGCACCGCGAAGGCGATGCACAACAACAACCTCGCCGAGCACTGGCAGAACCAGCTCGCGCACCGCGCCGCCGATCTCGTGGTCGTGATGTTCGGGACCAACGAGGCCGAGTGGCTGCGGCCCAAGGGCGCCGGCATGGACGAGCACGAGCAGTTGCTCGGCGATCTGCTCGCCACGATTCGCAAGGCCAGCCCTCAGGCGTCCTGCCTCGTGGTGTCGCCGCTCGATCAGCTCGACTGGCGGGAGGAGCGCATGCCGCCGCGCGACTCGATCCCGGCGATGGTCGCGGCCCAGCGCCGCGCCGCGCAGGCGCACGGCTGTGCATTCTGGGACGTCTACAGCTGGATGGGCGGCCGGGGCGCGTCGCGGGACTGGTACCGGCGCGGCCTCGTCGTGAAGGACTTCCAGCACCCGACGAGCGAGGGCGCCGAGCAGCTCGCCGCGGCGCTGTTCGCCGGCCTGGTCGGGTCGTCCGCTGCGTCGCCGCCGCAGCAACTGGGGTCTCGCTAGCGCTGCTGGCGAGGTCCTTCTGCGGAGTTACTTCGCTGCCCTGGCGCGCCGTCGGTTCGCTCGGCTTTGCGTCGCGGTGGATGGCGTTCGCGAAGCCGCCGGTGCACGAGCGTCGAGCAGCGCAGCCGCCATGGTGCGGGCCTCTGCCGCGGCGCCTAGATCGCGATCCATCGAGGCGGCGACGGTCGCTCCATCGTAGAGCAGCACGAGCTGGCGTCCGAGCTCCTCCGGATCGTCCGCGCCGAAGTCGCGCGCGAGCTCGATGAACAGGTCGCGCACCCAGGCGCGCGAGTCGGTGCACACCTTCGTGACCTTGGTCTCGCCGCGTGGGCCCTCGGCGCTGGCGTTGATGAACGCGCAGCCGCGGTAGGCCGGCGTGGCGGCCACCTCGCCGAGCAGATCGAACAGCCCGAGGATGCGGTCGCGCGGGTTGTCGTGGCGCGCGATCCGCTGCGACATCCGCTGCCGGCGGGCCTCGGCGCGCCCCATCAGGTAGGCCCGGACGAGCTCCTCCTTGCTGCCGAACGTGCTGTACAGCGAGGCCTTCGCGACCCCGGCCCGCTCGATCACGCGATCGATCCCCACGGTGTGGACGCCCTCCTCGTAGAACAGCTCGTTCGCGGCGGCCAGCAGCCGGTCTCGCGCCGAACCTTCGGGCCTCGTGGTGACCATACCTTGACAATACAGACAGGTCTGTCCACAGTCAAGTCATACAGACAGACCTGTCTGTTCGAAAATCGAGGACCTATCATGCGCCTCTCTCGGACCGCCGCGTTCTATCTCCAGGCATCGATCATCTTGTTCTTCCTCGCAGGTTCCAGCGCGCCGACGCCGATCTACGCGGTGTACCAGGCCGCGTGGGGGTTCTCGCCGGTCACGATCACGGTGGTGTTCGGCAGCTACGCGCTCGCCGTGCTGGCCGCGCTGCTCGTCGTCGGCTCTCTGTCCGATCATGTCGGCCGCCGCCCGGTGCTGATCGTCGCCGCGCTGGTCCAGGCCGGTGCCATGGTGATGTTCGCGACCGCGCACGGGGTCACCGCGCTGATCGCGGCGCGCGTCATCCAGGGCTTGTCGACGGGAGCCGCCGCCAGTGCGGTCGGCGCGGGCCTGCTCGACCTCGATCGCGCCAGGGGCACGGTCGCCAACGCCGTCAGTCCGATGCTCGGCACCGCGACCGGCAGCGTCGCCTCGGGCCTCATGGTCCAGTACCTGCCGGCACCGACCCAGCTGGTCTATGTCGTGCTGGGCGTGATCTTCGTCGCGCAGGCGATCGGCGTCGCCATGATGCCCGAGCCGGTGGCGCCGCGGCCGGGGGCGCTCGCCTCGCTGCGCCCGCAGCTCCGCTTGCCGCAGGCGCTTCGCCGGCCGTTGCTGCTCGCCGCCCCGGCGCTGGTCGCCGCGTGGGCGCTTGCCGGGTTCTACGCCTCGCTGGGCCCCGCGTTCCTGCGCCGGCTCACCGCCTCGAGCTCGCTGGCGCTCGGCGGGACCGCGCTGTTCGTACTCGCGGGCAGCGGCGCGCTCACCGTGCTGGTGATGCGTGCGCGGTCGTCGCGCGCCATGATGACGTTCGGCACCGCGGCGTTGGTCGTCGGTGTCGCGACCACGCTGCTCGCGATGGCGCACGCCTCGGTCGGGGTGTTCTTCCTCGGCGCGGTGATCGCGGGCGCCGGGTTCGGTGCCGGCTTTCAAGGTGCGATCCGCAGCGTGCTTCCGCTCGCCGGGCCGCGCGACCGGGCCGGCGTGCTGTCGCTCCTCTACGTGATCGCGTACCTCGCGATGGGGCTACCGGCGGTGGTCGGCGGCCTGCGCGTCGTCCACGGCGGTGGCGTGCTCTCGACTGCACGCGAGTACGGCGTCGCCGTGATGGTCCTGGCCGCGCTCGCGCTGCTCGGCACGCTGCTGCGGCGGCCGGTCGCCGCTACGGGGTCACCCGCGCTTGCATCGACCGCACCGACTAGGAGCTGATCCAAGGGCGGGACTGCGAGGAGACCTGCGGTCTGGTACGCTGCCGTGGAATGCACATCGAGCGGATCTTGTTGCGAGACGTCGGGCCCTTCGACGATGTGATGATCGATCTGCCCAAGGGCACCGATCCGAACCTGGCCGATGTGTACCTGCTGACCGGCCCGAACGGCACCGGCAAGAGCACGATCCTCTATGCGCTGGCATCGGTCATTGGTGGCAAGCCCCAAATTGCTGGCTATGATGTCGAGCTCGGGCAAGATCTTCTCGCGACTCGTATGCGGTCTGAGAATGCGCTGGTCGCGTTCCGTACCGATGACGGACAGACCTTCGCTGCATCCCATCGTGAGCGCCGCCCAGAGCATCCCGATCATCCAAAGCTTCGTGATCCATTCGATGCTTCTGTGCTAATATCAACGTGGAATGGGCAGGTAGATCATTGGGTATCTGATGGTAAACCGCCGCGTTATTCACAGGCTGCGTCCGGATATCGACCTGATCGTCCATTGGAACACCTGAAATTCGAGTGGGCGGTATTTGCCTACGCGGGTGTTCGCTCGGTCTCCGACGTTCGGATCACGGCGATCCAGGAGCCGAAGAACAGCCCGTTCGAGAACAGCCTGTCGTTCGTCCAGACTGCGGATACGAGTCAGCTCGCGAACTGGATCGCGAGCCAGAACTTCCGGCGTCTGAAGGCGAAGGAGGCCGGGAACCTCGAACGGGCCGAGCAGCTTGCTCGGAGCGTGCGGGATATCGAGACGATCGTCGGCCAGATCGTCGATGATCCGGACTTCGCGTTCGTCCTCAGTGACGAGGATGACGACGTCCGGATCCGATGGAAGGGGGCGGTCGTCCGGCTGGGTCTCTTGCCCGACGGGTTGAAGTCGATCGTCAGCTGGGTGGCAGACCTCCTGATGCGCCTGGATCGGATCCCCTGGAAAGCGGACACGCCGGTCCTGCAACGGCAGTTCTTGCTGCTGCTCGACGAAGTTGACATTCATCTCCACCCGGCGTGGCAGCGCAAAGTCTTGCCGTTCGTACAGAAAGTATTTCCCAACGCGCAG
>Ga0308176_10000117_pt1 | contig 54344 bp, 45 predicted proteins | sample PhyCR2_3_FD_203890 | JGI IMG/M metagenome (GOLD analysis project Ga0308176, IMG submission 203890) | Soil microbial communities from UC Gill Tract Community Farm, Albany, California, United States - DLSLS.C.R2 | ecosystem: Environmental > Terrestrial > Soil > Agricultural land | place: USA...
CACCCACCTGTCCGGGCAACCGCGTGCAGCTGAAGCGCACGGAGGCCAACGTCAACCGAAGCCGAAGGCTCCGGACACGGGAGATCTGTGCTTGACACGACCGCCACTACATAGTCGGGTCCAAGGAGTAACCCGCGCGGGCCCGCGCAAGCACAGCGCCCGCGATCTATGCCGTGCCCGGCACCGGCGCGTGAAGGTCGGGCGCCTGCTGATCGATCCACGCGTACCAGGCGGGCAGCCCTTCTCCGGTGCGCGCCGAGACGCAGAGCACGGTGACCGTGGGGTTCACCTGCCTGGCGTGGGCGATCGCGGCGGCGACGTCGAACTCGACGTAGGGCAGCAGATCGATCTTGTTGAGCAGGACCAGCTCGGCGGCGCGGAACATGTGCGGGTACTTGAGCGGCTTGTCGTCGCCCTCGGTGACCGACAGGATCGCGACCTTGGCGCGCTCGCCGAGGTCGAACATCGCCGGGCACACGAGGTTGCCGACGTTCTCGATCAGGACGAGGCTGCCGGTGGCGGGGCGTAGCTCGCCGACGCCGCGCGCGATCATGTCGGCCTCGAGGTGACAGCCCGTCCCGGTGTTGAGCTGGACCGCCGGCGCCCCGGTCGCGCGGATCCGATCAGCGTCGCGCGAGGTCGCCTGATCGCCCTCGATCACGTAGATCGGCCGCCTCGCCTGGAGATCGCAGATCGTCCGGCACAGGAGCGTGGTCTTGCCCGAGCCCGGCGAGCTGACGATGTTGAGCGCGAGGATCGCGTGCTCGCGGAACCAGGCTCGGTTTCGTGCCGCGAGCTCGTCGTTCTTGGCGAGGAGCTTCGCGCCCAGGTCGAGCGTGATGCGGCTGCCGGCGGGTGCCAGCGCCGGCACGTGGTGTACGTGGGTGAACCGCCGGCCCTGGGCGTCGACGTGCTCGTGCGGGTGGCCCGCGCCATGACCGTGAGGATGATCGTGGTCATGAGGATCGTGGTCGTGAGGATGCGCGTGGTCATGATCATGATCGCCGTCCGTCGTGGGGTTCTGGCAGCCACAGGTTCCACACATCAGCGTGCCTCCTCGACTTCCAGGGTCTTGATCAACAGCTCGGTGCCCGTGCGCGGCACGATGTCGAGCACGGCGCGCGCGCCGAGCGGCGTCTCGGGCGTACACGCGGGGGGGAATTTGCAATAGCCGAATTTCACGATGATCGCAAACTCTCCGGACCCGACGATCGGTACAGGATGTGGAACGGGGATGACCATCTTGGGTCGGCTTTCTGTGATCAGAACGATCGTTATGCGCGGTGCGCGACGGTTGGGACGGCCGGAATCGTGAAATGAACCGTCGTGCCCTTGCCGGGCACGCTCGTGGCCCACATTCGTCCGCCGTGGGCTTCGATGATACCTCGTGCGATGTATAGCCCGAGCCCGGTGCCTCGGCGGCCGCGCTCGGTCGTGAAATAGCTCTCGAAGATGTGCGGTAACACCTCGGGGGCGATCCCTCTGCCGGTATCCGCCACCGTGACGAGAAGCTCCGCCGGCGAAGCGCTGGCATCGAGTTCGACTCGCCCACCAGCCGGTGTGAACTTCACCGCGTTGCCGAGCAGGTTGTAGACGACCTGTGCGAGTCGCTCGCGGTCGAAGCGCGCGCTCTGGGTGGGCGGCACCCGGCACTCGAGCGCGACGTGCGCCTCCGCCGCGATCGGTTCGATCACATCGATCACCTCATCGACAACGGCGCGAAGGTTGCTCACTTCGATGTCGAGCGCAAGCCGGCCGGCATCCAGGCTCGCCGCGTCGAGCAACCCACGGATCATGCGCTGCATATGGGCGATCGATCGCCGGACCGAGCACGCGTGCTCCACCTGCTCGGTGTCGCCCGACCGTTGGTGCTCGAGTAGCTCCTCGCGCAACAAGATAGCGTTGAGGGGATTCTTCAGGTCGTGTGATACCACCGCGAGTAGCTCTTCGCGCGCGGCGACCGCTTCTTGCAGCTCGTCGTAGAGGTGTGCATTCTCGATCGCGACCCCTGCGTGGATCGCCAGTAGCTCGACGTTGGCTTGATCGTCGGTCGCGAACGGGGATGCACCCGGCTGCTTCGCAAGGTAGAGATTCCCGACCGCAGCGCCCTGCCGGCGAATGGGCATGCCGAGGAACGGCCCAAGCGGTGGATGACCTGGTGGAAGCCCTGCTGCCTCAGGATGGTCGGCGACGCGGTCGACACGCAGGATCTGGTCTTGGAAGCAGACCCACCGCAGCAGGCCACGCGGGCGTGGCCTGAGCCCGATCGCGGCGACCTCGTCGGCTCCGAACCCACTCCACACCCAGGGATCGAATGGCTTGTTCGGGTCGGTGCCCACGCCGATCGCGGCATAGTCGGCTCCGGTTAGCCGGCGCGCTTGTTCGATGATCGAGCTCAGCGCCGCGTGCGTCTTGTTGCCGAGCGACGCTGTCGCCAGCGGCGAGATCGCGAGCACGGACTCGCGGATCGCCTGCAACCGCTGGCAATAGTCGCGTTCGAGTTCAAACGCGCGCTCGCACGCCTCCAGCGTACGCTTGCGCTCGGTGATATCGCGCAAGAACGCCTGCCAGCGACCATCCGCAAGGATCTTCGTGCTCACCTCGACAGAAACCCACGTACGGTCCTTGCGCCGTAGCGACCACTCGGCGACGTGCACGGTCCCCGGAACGAGCAACGCCTGCCGGACCCCCGTGAGCCGGGTCGCCTCCTCAGGCGAGGTTAGATCCATGATCGTCTTGCCGATCAGCTCCTCGCGCGTGTATCCGAGCAACTCAGCAGCCGCGATGTTGACATCGATGTAGCGGCCTTCGTGGTCGGCGAGGAGGAAGGCGTCGGGTGCATGGTCAACCAGCGCGCGTGTGTGCGCTTCGGCGTCGCAGCGAGCCCGTGCCATCTCGGACAACGCCTCGGCGAGCTCGCCGATCTCGTCACCGCGCTCGTGCACGATCGTCGGCCATTCACCGTGCTCGATGCGCTTCGCTACATGTACGAGCGCACGCAGCGGTCGGGTGATCGAACGCGACAACACCAGCGTAACGGTCAAGACCAGCAAAGCCATCACGATGACTCCCCCACCGACCAGCTTGAACACGAGCCGGGCGCGGTGGTCGCTCCGAGCGGTCACCCGGTCGAGCCATGCCGCCTCCGTTGCCCTGATCTCGGCGAGCCTCGCACGCGCCTCGTCCATCAGCGTCCCCCTCCCGCCGGCCTCGATCACCGCACGTGCGGCGGCTGGACCTTCCGTACGGCGCAACCGGACCAGCTCGGACGAATGGGTCAACCGACGAGCTTCAACGTCAATGAGGTCACGCATGCGCACAGCTTCCTCGGGAACGCGCATGGCGAGCTCGGTCAACCGCTTCAGATGTTCGGGCAACGCCTGCTCCCCTTGCTTGTAGAGCTCTAGAAACGAGTCTTGGCCCGTCATCACGTACCCGTATGAGCCAGTCTCGACGTCGGCAAGGTCGTTCAAGACCCCATCGATGGCCCGCAGGCACTCGGAGCTCGTGCGCGCTTCTCTTGTCGTCTCGAGCAAAACGTTCGCACTGGACCAGGACACCGCAGCGATCAGCGCGGCGACGACGAGCCCGGTCGCGAACATCAGCCCGATCCTGATGCGGATCCTCATAGCCATATTTTACTTTTTCTATCCAAACGATTCAGCAGAATTCCAGCCACCAGGAAGTCTTTTCGTAGCCTGAAACTGTCACACTGGTCGCTGCCCCCACGTGATGGCTGTCTAATGTTCTCCCTCCCGTTCCAGCATCATTCGTTTTGAATCCGGACGGTATTATATGAGCCACATAAACGCATTGATCGACCGCACAACGGCCTCATGGCGTGGCAGTAACATTCTGAGCACTTGAGCTCAGGAAGACGTGCCTTATGCACAGCCCGGCGCCTTGACCGCTGAATCTATGGATCCAGGAGATAACCGGAACCACGCGCTTGCTAAGAAGGCTCTCACGGCGTCCGCACAGCCGAGCAACCGTTTAGCTGGATCGTAATTCTACCACCAGACGGCAGTACAGGGATACTTCACGCAGTGCATGCACTGCATGCTCGGCATGTAGTCGAGGGCAAACGGATGTTTTGTATGAAACGCAATATCAAGAAACTCGCAGGTAGTCACTCGTCATTATTATGTCGGCCGAACATTCCGACGAGAACGCGGCAAAGTAATCGAGCCGATCGAGCTTACAGATTTCGCGGCGACACAACGGTGTTCCTCGCGATGATCTGCCCGCGCTCGATCGCGGACGGCATCGCACGATCTCAAACGTTCGTCGGACGCACAGCTGCTCCCACAGCACCGTCAGGAGCCTCTTCCCGAAGCCTGTGAGGTAAGCGTGCACCGAACCTAGCGCCTTCGCCGATCGCGCCGTCGGCCCACACGGCCGCCGTGGCGCTCGATATGCGCCTCACGATGGCGAGGCCGAGGATCTGGTGTGGCCCGCCGGAGACGATCCCGTCCGCGCCCGTGACCTCCCCGGTGCGCCATCGTAGTTGCCGGCGGCCTTCCTGGGGTAGCCTGTGCGCCATCATGCGCTCCGATGGCCGACGACCCGATCAGCTCCGCACGCTCGAGATCATCCCGCACTACCAGAAGCACGCCGAGGGCTCCGCGCTGATCAAGCTCGGCGACACCTGGGTGCTGTGCTCGGCGAGCGTCGAGGAGGGCGTGCCGGCGTTCCTCACCGGCAAGGGACGCGGCTGGCTCACCGCGGAGTATGCGATGTTGCCGCGCTCGACGCACACCCGCACCAAGCGCGATCCGGGGGGCCGCGGCAAGGAGATCCAGCGGCTGATCGGGCGCTCGCTGCGCGCGGCGGTCGATCTCGCGCAGCTCGGAGAGCGCACGATCGCGGTCGATTGCGACGTGCTGTCGGCCGACGGCGGGACGCGCGTCGCGTCGATCACCGGCGCGTGGGTCGCGCTGGCGTTCGCGATCAAGAAGCTGGTCGCGACCGGCAAGCTCGCCGCTCCGCACGCGCTGCGCCCGCCGGTCGCGGCGGTCTCGGTCGGGGTCGTCGGCGGCGCGGTCGTGCTCGATCTGCCGTACGCCGAGGACTCCCGGGCCGACGTCGACATGAACGTCGTCGGCAGCGAGGATGGCACGCTGATCGAGGTGCAGGGCACCGCCGAGCACGGCACGTTCGACAGAAAGCAGCTCGACGCGATGCTCGATCTCGCGGTCATCGGGATCCGGCAGCTCGCCCTGGCCCAGCGTCAGGTGGTCGCGTGACCCGACCGCTGGTGTTCGCGACCCGCAACCCGGGCAAGCTCGTCGAGCTGCGCCAGCTGTTGCCCGATATCCACGTGCTCGGGGTCGAGGAGGCCGCCGCGCGGCTGGGTCGCGACCTGCCGGAGGTCGACGAGGACAGAGACACGTTCGCCGGCAACGCGGCCAAGAAGGCCCGCGAGATCTCGCGCGCGACCGGGTCTCCGGCGCTCGCCGACGACAGCGGCCTCGAGGTCGACGCCCTGGGCGGCGCCCCGGGGGTGTGGAGCGCGCGCTATGCCGGTCCCGGCGGCGGCGATGCCGCGAACAACGCCAAGCTGCTCGCCGCGCTCCGCGACGTGCCCGCCGCGCGCCGGACCGCCCGGTTTCGCGCGGTGCTCGCGCTGGCCGACGCCCTCGGGCCGCTCCAGGATCGGGTGATCACCGCGGAGGGCGTGTGCGAAGGCGTCGTGCTCGACGCCCCGCGCGGCACCGGCGGCTTCGGCTACGATCCGCTGTTCCTCGTCCCGGAGCTCGGGCAGACCTTCGCCGAGCTCGGCATCGGCACCAAGGGCGAGCGCTCGCACCGCGCCCGGGCGATGCAGGCGATGAGGCCCCAGCTCCTGGCCTACCTGCAGCAACTCGGTGACTGAGCGAAGGGACGTGCTGGTTCCGGGACACGTCTGGCAAGCGCCCAGCTGCGTCCTGCAAGCCGACATCGTTACATCGACAGGTGCAGTTCGGCTCACCGCCGGACAGACCTGGCCGCGTCTCGGGCCCGAAACCACAATAACCATGGTGCCGCCACCGTCATCGTAGCCCACGGGGACGACCTCCGCTGGCAAGCGTGCACGCGAGTCTTCCCATTCAGCTTGAAGATCAGATCCTGGTGGCGTGGCGCGGAGGCTGTACAGGCTGTTCAAGTTCGTACGGTCGTTCTTGATGCGAAACGTGCGGTGAGAGCGCTCCGTCCTTCCGCCATTCACGTGGAGCAAGAAGTCACGGTAGTCGTCGGGAAACGACGTTGCAAGATGTGCCTCGAGTGCCGAAACAGCGTCCTCGGAAATCGCTGGGCCGCGTCGAGCCATGAGAGGCCAGCTAGTCATACTTCGCGACTCCAGTCAGGTGTTTGTGTCGGAGCGCAGCCCGCGCATGAATTCGCCGAAGGAACCCGCAAGCCTGCACACGTCGCGACGATCAAACCAATCGACGCGCGGGTTCGAGCCTTCAGTGCGTGGCTCCGCGCCGTCCTCGAACCAGATCTCGCCGCGTCGCGGACCGTCGACGACGAGCACGATTGCGCCGCCGAACGAGTCGTATCCGACGGGGATGGTCTCCTTCGGCAGCCAGCTGCGCGCGCGCTCCCAACGCACCTCGAGGTTGAACTGCTCCTCCGTGTCGTCGAGGCTGTTCAAGCTGTTGATAGACGTACGGTCGACTCGAGAGCCCAGCTTGACCGTGAAGACAGAATGCGACGGCGGAGGCTGCCCACCGTTGCGCCGCAGCAAGAAGTCAGCGTAGTCCTCCGGCAGCTTCGCGCCGAGCTTCGCCTCGAAAGCCGCGATCGCGGCCGGCGTGACCACCGGGCCGCGATCCATCATCGGTGGCCATGCCTCATCGTGCATAGCCCACTCCCGTCAGGTGCTTGTAGTCGGCTGTGCCGCCAGCGTGTCGCACGGCCTCGTGAAGGTCCTGCGGCACGAGGAGCATCGTGCCGAGATCCCCCTCGACGTGGTGCCAGGTCCAGCCGCGAGGCTCGATGCCCTGAAAGCCTGCCGCCTTTCGCGCCGCGATCTTGTCGGCTTCGTACGATCCTGTGTACTTGATTCGGACCTGCTCTGTCCGTTCGGCAACTTCATCGCGAAAGGCTCAAATTCTGCACGTCCCGTCGAACCGAACCGCAATCCCTGCTTGCGGTACTTCGGCGGTAGCAGATCGCGCGGGAATTCACCGCCAGCGTACTGGTGATTCGGTGGCAGCCGGCCGGCGACGGGCTCGGCAAGCGCGACCTCCCAGTGGGCGCGTGCCGCCCAGCGCGCAAGCACCTTGCCGCCTGGGCCATAAGCCACAACCTTGATGATCGCGTTGAGACCGTGAGCATCGTCGGTCTCGGAGACTTCTAAAGGAGCGGCGTGGTGCGCCGATGTCGATGCGGGCCCGAGCACACCCACGTCGCGTGTCGTCCGAGGCAGGGCGCGAGCTGTGTGGGTCTGTTTCCCGGGATCAGGCGTTGCAGGCGCAGCGGCTGCGGTGAGCGTGGTCTTCCCCGGTGTCCGGAGCTTGTCGTCCGAGCTGCCACTGATCTGCTCGTCGAAACCTCCACTCATCGAGCTGTCCCGACCAGACCTCTTTGGATCACGAGCTTGCGTGTTGATCTATTCACCGCTGACCCCTTCATCGTCACCGAGCTTCGGCGAAATGCCGACGAGCTCAAAGACCCCAACGCCACATCTCGACTCCCGGTACGTGTGGACTACCTCACTGGAAACCACCGGAAGCTTCCGCTCCGGATTCCGGGACGAGGGATCGGAACTGGCTATCCCGAGTCGGAGCTATCGATTCCCAAGGCCAGCTCCAGCAGGTTGCCATTGAGCGATGCGACATCACCGTCCGGAAGCGTCGCTCCCGCACGTTCTACGAAGCTGCTAAGCAAACCGATGAGGTGGCCTGAGCCGTCGATGCATGCGCGCGAGCTACGCGATGCGACCTGACGGGGGCCCTAGAGGCCACCAGCCCCGACGTTCGAAAATGGGGCCGCCGAGCTGGTTCGAGAGATGGGGGAGAATGATGGGGATCGAACCCACGACACCCAGGGCCACAACCTGGTGCTCTACCAACTGAGCTACATCCTCCGCAGGAACCTCTGTCTACATGAGTCGAGCCGGCTCCGCAACCGGTAGCCCCTATGTAGGGAAATGAGGGTTCTTTTGTGGCCGCAACTACTTGCAATTCCCAGGGGAGGAAGCCGGCGAGGGGCCCCGCTCAAGCCTTGGCGCGCCGGGCGGCCATGATCTTCACGAACGACTTCGCGCGGATCTCCTCGATCGTGAGCCCGGTCGTGAGCGCCTCCTGCTCGGTGACGGCGCCGCAGGCGATGCCGCGCAGGAAGTAGTTGAGCAGGCCCTGGCCGGTCGCGGCGTCGTCGAACACGTCGCCGACCAGCGTCGCCTGCGCGGCCTTGTCGACGAAGTTACGCAGCCGCTCGGAGGCCGGCGCGAGGCCGTCGAGGAAGAACGCGTAGACCGCGCCGTAGCGGGTCGGCAGCTGCGCGGGGTGGAGATCCCAGCCCTGGTAGAACCCGTTGACCAGCGAGTGGCGAATGTCGTCGGCCTGAAGCCGCCAGGCCGCGAACACCGCCGCGCGGTTGGCGCGCTGCTGCTCGTCGGTGAGGTGGTCGCCGCGGTGCGGGCCGACCGGCATGATGTTGGTCGCGCCGTCCGACAGCATCACGCCGGTGCCGGCGAACGCGACCTTCATCATCTGCTTGGCGAAGTCGCACGCCGGGTGCCGCATCCGCTGGTGCGCCGCCGTGATGTCGCAGCCCGCGGTGTAGTCGTAGGTTCCGAAGTGGGCGCCGGTCAGCCGGTCACCGGCGGCGCGGTGGAGGCGCGTCAGCACCGCGCGGCCCTGCGGATCGAGGATGCTCTGCGTGGTCTCGACCATGAACTCGACGCGCAGCGCCCCATGCTCGATGTCGAGCCGATCCTCGAGCTGCTCGAACGTGTCGACGAGCATCTCGACGTGGGCCTGGCTCTGGATCTTGGGCAGCGTGACGACGAAGTTCGCGGGCAACGAGCCGTTGGTGTTGGCGAGCAGCTCGGTGAGGAACACGTCGAGCGTGCGCAGCGAGCGCCCGGCCAGCTCGCCGGTCAGCGGCTTGATCCGGATCCCGAGGAACGGCGGCAACGTGTTGGCGACCATGCCCGCGGCGACCTGCTTCGCGGCGGCGACCGCGTGGCCATCCTCCTCTTCGTCGGAGCGATTGCCGTAGCCGTCCTCGAAGTCGATCCGGAAGTCCTCCACCGGCTCGCGCGCGAGCTTGGCGCGCACCCGGTCGTAGACCTTCGGCGCGAGCTCCCCGGGGATGCCGATCGCCTCGCCGAACGCGTGGGCGTCGGGCGCGTACTTCTCGAGGCTGCGCAGCGCGAGCTCGCCGAGCTTGGGGGCGGTATCCGAGCTGAACAGGTGCGCCCCGCCGTAGACCGTGTGCACCGGCTGGCGGGCGCCCGAGTCACCGGGATAGCGCCTGGCAAACCGGGCCTGAGCACGCCCCGCGCGGGCGAGGGTCTTCTGGAGCTTCTTGTCGGAGAGCGACGTACGCGCTGACATGCCGCGGTTTGTATCACTGGCGGAGACCCGGGCCCACCGCCCGGGAGCCACTCCCGCCCCCGAGCGTCAGGCGAAGGCCCCTGCGCCGGGTCGAGGCCCCGTACGGCGACCGCAGGCGCGGCACCTGGGCATGCCGCGTGCCATCGCGGGCGTGCACGAGCATCATCAATCGTCGCGCAGCAACATCATCCTGGCGGCGTTGCGCACCGCGTGCGGATACGACGGCTGGGCCGCCGCCAGCTTGAGCTCGTGCTTGGGCGTGACGCGCAGGACCTTCTGGATCTGGTCAGGCGCGAGGCGTGGGTTCGAGAGCAGCGCCCGGCGCACCTCGGGGATCTGCAGCCACGTGTTGTCCCCGACGATGATCTCGAGCAGGACCCGCGGCAGCGAGCCGTAGCGCGCGATCCGCGACACCTCGGGCGGCGTCAGCCGGGGGTTCCTGAGCAGCGCCTCCCAGACGTTCTTGCCGTACAGCCGCTCGAGCACCATCCGCTCGTGCAGCTCGCCGCTGCTCGCCAGCTTGATCTGCGCGGCGAGGGTGAGCCCGCGCAGGCGCTCGTGAACGCTGCGTGGCGCTCCCCCCGGCTCGCGCGCATCGCGCGCATCGGGGCTCCTGGTGTCCCCGGCGCCCTCGACGGAGGGCAGGTCGTCCGCCGCGCCGGGGTAGCCCTCGATGCCGTTGGTCGCGCGATCGCGGCCGGCCGGCCGAGCCGGCGAGCGGTCCTCGTCGCGGGAATCGTCGAGCGCGACCAGATCGATCAGCGGGACCTCGATGATGCCGCTCGCGGCGGGGCGGTCGCCGAACGCGGCGGGCCCATCGAACGAAGCGTTGCCGAACCGCGCATCATCGAACGCAAACTCCTCGAGCACCGGCACCTCGACCTCGTGCTCCGACTGAGCGACCGGCGTGAGCTCGGCGAGCTGGGCCTTCAGCTCCGTGGAGAACCCGATCAGCTCCAGGCCGGCGCCGCCGTGCTCGTCGAGATACACCACGCGCGCCGGGACCACGATCTGGTGATCGGTGCCGCGCACCACGAGATCGCACTCCTCCGCGAACTCGAGCATACACCCAGGGACGAACACGCCGCCGGCGGCGAGATCGCGCGAGAACTGGGCATCGCCCGCGAGCTCGATGATGACCGTCGGACGACTCACCAACCCATTCTACGCCGGCCGGTCCGTCGCGGCTATTCGCTCAGCGTGAGCGACTCGGCGACGTGCACCGCCGGACCATCCGGGGCATCGTGGAGATAGCGATACGCCGCGGCGCGACACCGATCATCGATCTTGTCGAGGCACAGGATGCGGACGCGGAGCCACAGCACGGCGCGGTACTCCTTGCCGCCGGGGAACCGGCGAACGTACGCGTCGAGCGCCTGCAGGGCCTCGGCAGGTTGCGCGAGCTTTTCATGCCGGACCACGGCGATGCTGTAGAACGCCTGCGACGCCTCATCGCCCGACTTGTGCGCGGCGATGTCGTAGTATCGGGTGATCGCCCTCGCCGCGTCGGGCTCGCCCAGATCGAGCGCGGCCTCGACGTGCTGCGCGCGGATCGCGCTCTTCAGATCGACGTACGGATCGTTCGGCCGCTTCCGCGGGTGTGGCCGCACCGCATCGCCGCTGCCGGACCGCGCCGGCACCGTCGCGATCCTGGCCGGTGACGCCCCGGAGGCGCCGGCCGCCTCGGGCACCGCCGCCCTGTGATCGTGCAGGACCTCGGGCGCCTTGTGATCGTGCGAGGCTTCCACCGCCTGGTCGAGCCCGGGCGCCGCTCCGCCCTGAGGATGCGCCGCGGCCGTGCCGCCATTGCCGTTGCCGCCATTGCCGTTGCCGCCTTCGCCGTTGCCGCCGCCGGCCACCGGTGGGTTCGCGAGCGCGACGCGCTTGCCGTCGCGATCCGCGCTTGCGAGGAGCCCGGTCCGCGTCTGCCAGTCCTGACCGGCCGCGACGCGCGTCTCCTGCTGGTCGTGCACGACGCGCACGAGGCCCTCGGTGACGTGGACGAAGACCTCGCCGTGGCCGTCGCCGTAATCGACCGTGAAGTGCGTGCCGACCACGACCACGTCGGTGTCGCCGGCGCGCACGACGAGCGGTGGGCGCGCGCCTCGCTTGCCGACCTCGAGCTCGACCTTGCCGCGCGTCAGCGCGACGAGCACGCCGCCCACCGGGCGCGTCACCTCGAACACCGTCGCCGGATCGCTCTCGATCCTGGCATCGCCGATGTCGAGCAGCGTGCGCTCCCGGTCGGTCGTCACGTGGAACGGCGCCGGCTCGGCGACCACCGGCCCGCTCGCCGGCGCGCCGTGCAACATCCAGCCGACCAGGCCGGCCGCGACCACCGCGACCGCCGCGACCGCGCGCCCGAGGTAGTGGCGAGGCGCCCGAAACGGCGCCGCGCGGCCGGCCGCATCGACCGCGCTCGCGACCACGCTGCGCTCGATCCTGGTCAGCCGTTCCTCGGACAGCGGCTCGACGGTGATTCGTCCGGCGAGCTTCATCGTGCCCTCTCATCGTCGCTTCCGCTTCGCTCATCGAACGCAATCACGTCGCCGCCAGCCGTCGGCTCGAGGAACTCGCTCAGCACGGGGTCGGCCGCGGCCGCCGCCTCGAGGCGCTTGCGGGCGCGCCAGACCCGCAGCTTGGTCGCCGTCACCGATGAGCCGACCAGCGCCGCCGTCTCGGCGAGCGAGCGTCCGTCGATCTCGTGCAAGGTGAACGCGAGCCGCGCCGCGGGCGACAGCTCGTCGAGCACCGCGTACAGCCGCCGCACCCCGTCGCGGGCCAGCTGCCGCCGCGTACCGGCGCCCTCGTGCGCCGACGCCAGCAGCACCACATCGTCGGTGTCCAGCGGCTCGGTCGCGACCCGCCGGCCGCGCTGCGACAGGTAGCGGTACGCACAGCGCACCGCCACGCGATCGATCCACGTCGCGAGGCTCGCCTCGGCGCGCCAGCCACGCAACGACTGGAACACCTGGAGGAACGCGTCCTGCAGCAGATCATCCATGTCGCGGTTGCCGCCCAGCACCCGGAACAGGCACGCGTGCACGCGGTGGCGGTGGCGGCGAAACAGCTCGCGCGTCGCCGCCGGCTCGCCGGTCAAGCACCGGTCCACCAGCAAGACGTCTTCGACGTACAGCGCAGCCGTCACGTAGCTAGATGGTGCATGCGCACCTCCGGAAGGTTACCGAGCTGCGTGACAAACGTGGAGGCTCGCCCGCTTACTCCCAAGCGTAGTGGGCGTTACAGATGCCCCGGCTCAGGGCTTGGCGCCGATGCCCTCGAGCTTGACGAGCCGATCGCGCAAGCTCTCGAGATCATCGGCGACCATGTCGGGCGTCGCCTGCGGATCGCCGCACGTCTGGTGCTGGAGCGCGTCGATCTTCATGATGAGCCCGTTGCGCTTCTCGCTGAACTCCTGCTCCAGCCCCGCGGGGGGCGTCACCTTCTGAAGCTCGTCGAGCTTGCTCGACAGCTCGGGGAGCCCGGCACACGCGTCCTTCGCCGTCTTGGCGGCCTTGGCCTTGGCGAGCGCCGCGGCCACCGCTTGATCGGCGGCGGCGACCCGCGCGGTGTCCTCCGGAGAGCGCTTGGGTTGACTGACCACGGGCGGCTTGTCGGCTCCGCCGCCCGAAGGCGACGCGCCGCTCCCCGCCGCCATCGTGCCGCTGCCCGCGGAGCCCGCAGGCGCCGAGCTCGCGTCGGGCTTGGCGTGACAGGCCAGGGCCGCCAGCACCAGCGCCAGGGCCAGCCACCTCAGCGGATGACGAGGTTGGTCCAGAAGTAGCCCATCGCGCGCGCCTCGGCCCACGAGATCTTCATTTCGGAGCGGTTCCATTGCCCCGGATCTTGCACCTTCACGCCTTGCTCGTCGATGGCGTAGAGCCGTGTCCAGTGGCCGGACAGGCCGGCGATCACCCCGGCGCCCGCATCGAGCGGCGGCCCCAGATCGCGGGTCACCGCGGCCTGGTAGGTCTCGAGCGAGAGCGTCGACTCGATGCCCTTGCCCTCGAGCGCCGGCTTCTCCTTCGCGAGCAGCGCCTCGTAGTCCTTCTGCAGGGCCGCCTTCTTGGCCGGGTTGGTCTCGCGCTCCATCAGGTTCTTGGCGGTGTTCATCGCCTCGACCCGGCGGTTGTTGCCGTGGTCGCCGCGGTTGTCCCCGCCGAAATCCTCGAGCTTGTTGTTGGCGGCATGGTTCTTCTTCGCGTCGGCGTCCCACTTGACCGCCTGATACGACGGGCTGGCGCCGAAGTCGCGGGACAGCTCGGCGAGGAAGTCGATGTGCGGCTTGTCCATCACCGCTTGATTGGCGGCCGCGATGATGTTCTCGTCGGTCGACTCCTTGGCCCCGAGCTTGTGGACGACGGCCGCCAGCTGGAGGAAGTCGGGGAACCGCAGGCCCATGAGCGACGTCAGCTTGCTCGCGTCGCGGCCGTGGCTCGCGAGCCGGGCGCCCGGGTTCTTCGAGTCCTTGTCGCCGGCAATATCCTTGTGGAAGATCTTCGCGACCGCGAGCAGCTTGTCGTGGAAGTGCGACGGGTACGACGACGGGCCGATCCCGATCACCTCGAGCGCCATCGCGAGCGACGTGAGGTTGCAGGTCGACCAGCCGCCCACCGACTCGATCGACTTGATGTTCAGCTGGAAGTGATACGGCGCGACCTCCTCGAGCTTGTGGTTCACCGCCACCTTGAACGCATCGACGTCGGGCCCGCTCGCGGTGAGCGCGCCGAGCCCGCCGCGCACCATGCCGATCTCGTGCACCAGCTCCTCGCGGCCCGCCCCGGAGTCCTCGTAATACGTGTCGATGCTGCGCGTGGCCCGCAGCTTCGTGTCGAGCGCGAGCACGCTGGCGATATGCGACAGCAGCGTATCGAGGTGTGGATCGTGGACCTTGGCGGCGAGCGCCAGCAGCGCCGGATCTTCGAGCTTGGCGGTGGGCTGCGCTGTCACGGGCTGTGGCGTGTCATGCGCGGCGACCGGCACCGGCACCAGTGCGTGATCGGCCACGGGCGTGGGCGCGACCGGTGCCGTCTCGTGCTTGGTCGGCGCGACCGGCGCCGTCTCCTGCTTCGGCGCCGCGACCGCCGTCGTCTCGTGCTTGGTCGGCGCGACCGGGGCGGTGTCGTGTTTCTCAGGCGTGACCGGCGCCGTCGCGTGCGCCGTCGATGGTTGGCCGTCGGGCTTTGCGCCGCCGGTCGGTGCCGGGCCGTGCGGAGCCCCCGCCGGGCCGTGCGGCTTGGGAGCCGCCTCGACGTAGTCGCCGTGGACGTAGGCCGTCGCCCCTCGAAAGTCGATGGCGACCCAGGCGTCCTGGTGCGCGACCGCGGTGACCACCGCCCCGTGGTGCAACCCACCGACGATGTTGTCGCTGGCCTGCGCGTTCGGTGTCCCGCGGACATTCAGCCCATCCACCGTCACGCGAACCGGCCCGAGCGGCACGCCCGCCGCCTTGCTCCCCGATCCGGCCGCGGCTCCCCCAGAGCTCGCGGTCGCTCCGGCCTGGGCCGCTTCCGGCGAGCCACTCGCCAGCGAGACCACCGCCTGGGCGAACGCCATGCCGAGCGTGCTGTTGAGCAGCGCGAGGATCTCCCGCTGCGCCCCCGGGTTCGCCTGCAATAACGCGGCAAAATCCTGGGGGTTTCGCTGGCCTCGCGACAGCATCGTCTGAGCCACGGCGGCGGATGGCCGCTGGTTGCCTTGCTGCCCCTGCGCGGCAACCGCGTGGTCGTTTCCGCTCTCGTTGAGCTGGTCTTGTTCTGCCGAGTCACGCATGAGATCCCGCCCTGTCGTTTTGCAGCGATACTGCAATACGTCATCTGTGAAAGAAAACTTCGAGTCAGAAAGCTTGCCTGATCGGGGCCGCCTGCGCCAGCGGCTCCTTGCGTGAAACTCGGCAGCCTTGGATGACTCCAACTGCTTGAGTCTCAAGGTGAATATCCTTCGCCTGCCCACCGAACCGGCTTCCCAAATCCCAGCCGATTCAACGGTGGCAGTTCACCCAACCGGTCTGGCGTGGTCTCTTCCCACAAGGCCCTGATCGATCGCGCGTCACGCCCTGACGAGAGGCGGCCGGGCGGTGGGCTCAGCGGCTGCGCGCGGCGAGCCACACGCCGGTGAGCACGACGACACCGCAGAGCACGAGCCGGCTGCCGACCGGCTCACCGAGGACGAACACGGCGCCGGTCGCGGCGAACACCGGCTGGAGGTAGATGTACACGGCGACGAGGCTCGACTCGGCGCGCCGCAGCCCCATCTGCACGAGCGCGTATGCGCCCACCGTCGGCACCGCGATGAGGAACGCGAAGAACGCGACGTCGCTGCCGGTCGGCGGGCGCCCGGCCACGGCGAGCGCGTGGATGCCGATCGGCGCGACGACCGGGAGACCGGCGAGGAACATGAACGCGAGCAGCGTGATCGGATCGTAGCGATCGGCGAGCGGCCGCACGATCACCAGGTAGATGCCGTACGACAGCGCGTTGACGAGGATCATGACGCTCCCGGCGAAGTGCGCGGACGACAGCGACAGGTCGTCGGCCCCGACCAGCACCGCGACGCCGCCGAACGCGATCGCGATCCCGAGCAGCCGCTGGAGCCGCACCGGCTCGCGCCCCAGCACGATCACGGTGAGCGCCGTGAACACCGGGATCGTCGAGCCGATCACGACGGCGTTCGTGGCGGTCGTGCGCGCGAGCCCGTGGATGAACATCTCCTGGTTGATCACGTTTCCGAGCATCGCGCACAGCACGAGGAGCGGCGCGTCGCGGCGATCGATCCGGAAGCTCCCGCGATGCCACGCGATGGCGCTGAACACGAGCGCCCCGCCCACGGTCCGCACGAGCGCGATCGCCGCCGGCGGAATATCCACGAGCGCGAGCCGCCCCGCCACCGGCAGCGCGGCGAAGCAGATCTGCCCCACGAGCAGCATCAGGTGCACCCGGATGGGCGTGGTCGGCAACGCCGGCAGTATGAGCCATCTCGCTCGGCTCCCGCGCACGGCGATCGGCAGATCTTGCATCCACATCTCCGTCGCGAACCCGAGCGGCCGATGTTCATCGGACGTAATCGGCGGTAATCGGCGGTAATCGGTCGTCATGGTCGCGCCGTTTGCGCTGCTTATCCTGGAATTTCAGGAGCAGCCCCGCATGACCTCATCCTCGTTCACGACCAAGATCGGTGGCGGCGGATCGACCACGCGTCCCGACCGCGCTTCATCGGACGGACCGGCGGTCGGCAAGCGAACCCTCGTGGAGGCGATTGCCAGCGCCCCGGCGATGCCCACCGCGGTCGGCAAGACCAGTGCAGCGCACCAGCACGGCGGCGTGCCTGGTCTGCGGCTCGAAGCCATCGCCGGTGGGCCTCGCCCCGGCGCACCGGTGCAGCGCAAGGCCACCGGCGGAGCCGCGCAGGCGCTGGTACAAGATGCGACGTGGGTCGGGGGCGCCGCCGAGCTCGGGACCTCGGGCGCGGCCGGCCAGCTGCCGCACGGCGATCGGATCCAGCAGTCGTTCGGCGGTCACGACGTGAGCGGCGTGCAGGCGTTCGTCGGCGGCGCGGCGGCCGAGGGAACCGCCCAGATGGGCGCGCGTGCGTTTGCCACCGGTGACCGCGTCGCGTTCGCGACGGCGCCCGATCTACACACCGCCGCGCACGAGGCGGCGCACGTGGTGCAACAGCGCCAAGGCGCGACGGTGCCCGGAGGCGTGGGACGGGAAGGCGATGCCCACGAGAGGAACGCCGATGCCGTGGCCGATGCCGTGGTGCGCGGTGAGTCCGCCGAGCGGCTGCTGGGCCGACCGGCGGCCAGCGCGGCCCCCGGGGCGAGCCGAGGCGCCGCCGTCCAGCGCGTGCTCGATGCCAACCTCGTGACCGCGATCGGGGCGCTGTTCGAGAAGCACGCCCTCGATGGTCACGTCGAGAAGAAGCAGATGGCGGTCATCGACCGGCTGCGCCTGATGCAGATCGACGCCAGCCCCGAGATCGCGGACGCGGTGAGGTTCCTGTTCAGCGAGCTCGATCCCGGCAAGTCCGAGCTCTTGCGCCAGGCGCTGTTCGCGCGCGGCGGCCAGGCGGCGCAGCTGGCGATCGATCGGACGATCGATCAGATCGACTACTACACGCAGCTCGGAGACAACACCAGCGTTACCTGGTTCAGGAACACCACGCCGGTGCTGTACCAGCCACGGCTCGCGGCCAACCACGGCCAGCCGGCGCTCGCGCCCGTGCAGGCCCAGCAGGCGCCGCCCGGTGGCCAGGCAATGACCCAGGCGAACCTCGAGCTGACGTTCGCGGCCAGACGCGTCCAGCCCGTCGCGAACAACGACACCCGGAACGTGGCGGTCGTGGGCGTGGGGACCAACAACCAGGTCACGCTCCGCATCGGTCACTTCCAGCGCCGCCACACGTTCGAGCACTTTCACTTCGGCCCCGACAACATCTTCAAGGGCAACTTCGATCTGAACGGCCCGCACGGCCTGTTCCCCGCCGGCACCGACCTGCTGGCGCTCGCCACGCAGCTCGTGCAGAGCCCGACGATCATCGGGGCGCTGCAGGCGGCGATGGCGGACCCGGCTGCGACGTGGTGGAGCGGATCGGAGGCGGGGACCTGGTTCGCCTTCGAGTTCGCCAACCGCGCGGCGGTCACGCTGGTGCAGTTCTACTCGCTGGGCGGCGTGCTCACCACGCTCGGCGATCTGAAGACCACCGGCATCAACCGGCATTACGACGACTATGCAAACCACCAGGTGCCGGTGAACCCGCAGCCGTATCCGGCGCTGCCGGGTCAGGCGCCGACCCAGCCGACCTCGCGCGAGATGTTCGGCCAGAACCGGGTGATCGACCACTGGAACGATCCATCGGGCAACGCGCGCCACACCGACTGGCGACGACGGCAGGGCCAGTGGGGCCAGGAGGGAGGCTGGCGCCTGGATCAGCCGGCGCCGCAAAACGGGCAGCAGCAGGCACCCCCGCCCCAGCTCATGGCCGCGTCCTGGGATCAGCAGAACGGCGTGCAATGGAACGCGCGGCGCGACGACGCCACGCTGTTCGGTCAGCTCAACCAGACCACCAACCAGATCGATTATCGCGGCGAGCGACAGAACCAGCAGGGCGGACGCGAGTTCCTGTTCCCCCACCCAAATCCGCAGCCCGGCGACTGGAAGGGGATCGCGGTCACCCAGCCCAACGGCGGCGCCCAGGTCGAGGTGACGAACCTGCAGAACCAGGCCGTCGAGAGCGGCCGGCGGATCGAGACCAACGGCACGGTGCACAAGTGGGATGCCAACGGACAAGCGTACGTCCCGGACCTGGGGACCGAAGCGACCGGGCAGCAGAACATGCTCGCGGCCTGGATCCAGTGGGCGGAGACCGACGCGATCGCCAACCCCAACGCGCAACAGCCGAGCCAGCTCAACGCGCCCCCGGTTGCGGCGACCGCCTTTGCGGACTACCAGGCCGGCGTTCAGGCCGCGATCCAGGCGCCGGCGCAGGTACCGCAGGGAACGCCGTCCCACCTGCGCGGCTACCAGGCAGCGCTCGGCCGTTACCAACAGGCAGAGACCGACGTGCGCCAGGCCCACAACGGCGGCCAGGCAAACCCGCAAACCAACAACCCGGACGCGGCGTACCTCGCGGGATGGAATGCCTACGTCGCCGGCTGGACCGCCGCCGCGCAGAACCCGAACGGCCAGCCGCCGGGGAACGCGCACGACACCGGCTTCACCGAATACATCCAGCTCTACGACGCCGGTGTCAACGCGGCCGAGGTCGCAGGCGCGCAGGGCGCTGCCAACAGCCAGAACCCGGCGCACCTCACCGGCTGGGCCGACTTCGTCACCGGCTGGACCGACGCGCAGCAGAACCCGCTCGCCCAGGCGCCGCAGGTCAACACGCGCGGTGGCCTCCGCGGCTTCCAGCGCTACCGCTTGCTCCATCCGGCGGCGCAACCACCGCCGCCGCCGCCGCAAAACCCGCAACCGCCGCCGAACATGGGGGGCGGCGGACTCGGGCAGGGCGGCGGGAGCTTGACCGGATCGAAGCGAAAGGCCGACGAGCTCACCGCTTGACGTCAACGCCTCGGCCGTGCCGCCGATGCGGGAGCGTCAATGCTCCCAACATTCCGCTTCTGATGAATGGCCAAGCCCAGCAGGCTCGTCGGGTGAGCCCGTTTCAATCGCCAGCGAAAATCTGGTACCCTGCGCGCATGTTGTGCGATCCTGGGGTCAACGTTCCCGGCCCTCTCTTCGCGCGCCGCTCCGATGAGCGAGTCCGCGCCGCCCGTGTTGTCGCCCGGTTCGCTCCACGTGCCTCTCGATGAGCCTGCGCTCCGAGGTCATTCACGACGCCGCGGCGCTGGCGCGCTTGACCGCGCCCTGGCGTGCGCTGCTCGCACGTGCGGCCGCACCCTCGTTGACCAAGACGCCGACGTGGCTCCTGGCCTGGTGGCGGCAGTTCGGCAGCATCGAAGGACGCAAGCTGTGCACGATCGCCCTGCATGACGCGACCACCAGCGAGCTCGTCGGCTTGATTCCCCTGTGCCGGCGAACCGTGATGATCCGGCGCGTGCTGCCCGTGCGACGGCTGGAGCTCCTGGCCACCGGTGAGGATCAGGCCGACGAGATCCTCTCGGACTACACCGGCGCCATCGTCGCCGCGGGCTACGAGGCGGAGGTCGCCGAGGCCACCGCCAAGCTGCTCGCCGGCGGCCGGCTCGGCGGCTTCGATCACCTGGTGATGCCGCGCATGAGCAGTGACGATCCGTTCGCGCCCGCGCTGACCGCGGCGCTCGGCCGGGCCGGCCTCGCGGCCTCGCTCGCAGAGGACGGCGCGTGCCCGTACGTGCCGCTGCCCAGGAACTTCGAGGCCTACCGCCAGAGCCTGGACCGCGACAACCGCTACGTGGTGACGCGGTCGGTCCGCGAGCTGGAGAAGTGGGCCGGTCCCGCCGGTTATACCCGGGTGATGGCGCGCACGCCGGCCCAGCTCGCCGAAGGCCGGGCGATCCTCCACGATCTGCACGGCGAGCGCTGGGGAGCGGACGGCCACGACGGGGCCTTCGCGAGCGACCGGTTCACGCGCTTCCACGACGAGGTCATGGCCGCGCTGCTCGACAGCGAGGATGGCCGCCTGGAGCTCCAGTGGCTGGTGGTCACCGGTCGCCCGGTCGTCATCCTCTACAACATCGTGTACCGAGGGCGGGTCTACTTCTATCAGGCGGGCCGCACGCTCGACGTCCCGAAGAGCCTGCGGTTGGGGCTGGCCGCGCACGCGCTGGCGCTGCGGACCGCGATGGAGGAGGGCTATTCGGAGTACGACTTTCTGGCGGGCTCCGCGCAGTACAAGCGGCAGCTCGCCCTGGCGAAGCACACGCTGGTGACGCTCACCGCCTCCGCGCCTTCGGTGCGGGCCCGGACCGCGGTGGCGGCGGCCGCCGCCCTGGATTCCGGGTTGCGTCGCGCCCGGATCGAGCTGACCGGCCACCGCGACCGCCTCGCCGCCGTGGCGCCCGAGCACCGCTCGCGTGCCGGCGCGATCGCGCTGACCGCCCTGAATCGAATCCTGCCCCCGGCAGCCACCCAGGGAGACAACCCCGCCGAGCGGGATGGGCAAGGGACGTAAGCCATGACCGGAGATCTCGTCAGCGTCGTCATCCCCTCGTACAACCGCGCGTACTGCATCGCCACGACCGTCGACAGCGTGCTGGCGCAGACGCACAAGAACCTGGAGATCCTGATTGTCGATGACGGGTCATCCGACGGCACTCGCGATCTGATCGCCGAGCGTTATCGCGGTGAACCCAGGGTCCGTTACATCCACCAGGCCAACGCGGGCGTCTCCGCGGCGCGCAACCACGGGCTCCGGCTGGCGACCGGCCAGTTCGTCTCCCTGCTCGACTCGGACGATATCTGGTTACCCTGGAAGGTCGAGGCGCAGCTGCGCTGCCTGGAGGCGCTGCCGACGGCCGGCATGATCTGGACCGACATGGACGCCATCGGGCCGGACGGCGAGCTGCAGCACCGCCGGTACCTGACCAAGATGTACTCGTCGTACCGGAAGTTCACGCGGGACCAGCTGTTCCGCGAGTCTCGCCCGCTGTCGTCGATCGATGCGGGGCTGGCCAGGACGTTGTCGGACCCGCAGGTCTTCCTGGGCGACATCTTCTCGCCGATGATCACCGGCAACCTGGTGCACACCTCGACGGTGCTGTTGCGCCGCGAGCGGTTCGAGAAGGTGCGGGAGTTCGATGTCAACCTCCGCTACTCGGGCGAGGACTACGATTTTCACCTGCGCACCTGTCGCGAGGGCGACGTCGCGTATCTCGACGTGAGCTCGATCCTCTACCAGCGCGGCCGCGAAGATCAGCTCACGGTGAACCGGGCCTATACCGTCCACATGGCCGAGAACTTCCTCAAGACGGTGAACAAGGCCCTCGCCCGCGATCGAGACCGCGTGACGCTGTCGCCCAGGATGCTCGATCACGTGATGGCAGAGGCCCACGCCTGGGTCGGCGAGCAACGCCTGGATCTCGGGGAGCGCGAGCAGGCGCGGCACCACCTCGGCACGAGCCTCCGGTTCCGTCCGTGGCAGCCGCGGATCGCCGCGCTCCTCGGCGCCGCGATCTTGCCGAAAGGCGCCTCGGACCGGATCCGGTCCGGCTACCGGGCCGTCAAGGCGCGGCTCCGGCGTGCCTGAGCGAAGCCTGGCTCGTCGGGCGGTCACTAACGTCCGATCACTTCAGGACTGTGCGTTGGCGAGCAAGAACGCTATCCCAGCACCGGCAGCCCACGCCCATCCGCGCCCCGTAGGACTGCCGGGCGGTGATCCGAACCCGCTGCCGGACGGCCCGCGTACGACGCCCCGAGCCGCGCGCTCGTCAACTATCCCGAAACACGTCGCCGACCGCAGCCGCCGTGATCGCAGCCTCGAGCCACGATTCGAGCCGGGCGAGATCGGGTTCGCCAGCGATGCGCGCCCGCACATCGGGAGGCACCGGTAACGAACGTGCCGCGAGCACCTTCAGGAGCAGCGAGCGCGCCTCGTCGGCGCGGCCCTCGGTACGGCCCTCAGCGCGACCCTTGTCCTCCCACTCGCGGATGAGCTCCTGAACGTTCGGATCCTGGATGATCGATTCCACGTGAAAAATCCTCCTGGCCGTCTCACTTCCGAGGATAACGGCCGATACGATGAACAGCAACTGGATCGTGGTACGCCGGTCGTGCGGTGCCAGCGTCGGGTCGGTTTGCACCTTCTCGACCAGCTCGGGAATGAACGCTTCGTCGGCGCCTCGCATCGCCGCGCAGAACGGTGCGGCGGCGGGCCCGAGCTGGGCCTGCATCTGCCTGGCGTCGAGCTGCCACAGGGGTACGACCTGATAGCGGAACACGAACGCGTCACCGTCGGCGCCCGGGACCTGGTACACACCGGTGCCCTCCGGCGGGTCCCCTCCGGGGCGCAGCAGCACGACGACCGACCACACGGGCTGGCGCGTCGCCGTCACCGCGGCGCTCGCGTAATCGAACAGACGGTCGGCCATCGTCGGGCGCCAGTCGCGCTCGACCTCGATGTGCACGATGACCTCGGTGGTTCCTGCGCTCGCGCGGAGCATGTTATCCGTCGTGAGCTGGCGTGTTCGATCGACGCTGGGATCCACGGGACCGAGAGGCTCGAGTGAACGGTGGGGGAATGCCAGGTGCATCATCGGTTGCGGCAGATCGCGTAGCAGGCGGCGGAAGGTGACGTCGAGTTCGGCCATCGCGCGTCATGGATAGCGCAGTCTCGTTACCTCGACAAGATACATTGCGTCATTTGTCCGGGTGTCGGACACAATAGCGAAGCATCGAGCATCCTGTAATGCTAATGCTCGTCCGGTGCGCTCGCCGAGCGCGGCGAACCCGGACATGCTGTCGTGCACGACACGCCGATCCTGCCCCTCGATCTCTGCGTTGAGTTCGGCCGTGTGGGCGTTCGTGCTCGTGTCCGGGCTCATGGATGTTGGCTCGTCCGTCCGGGTTCGGCCACGATGGGCCAAGTACCGGACGCCACCGGACGTTGAGGCACATCAACCACGCGAGATCTCATCTGGCGTTGGGTGCAGCGGCGGGTGATCAGGTAGAACTGATGCGGAAGCACCTGGCGCGGGAGCATGGTGCTCGCTGCAACCAAGATCTCTGCCAGCGGGCGCTGAGGCCGTTGACGCCGGGCCAGTGGTGCACCCGATCGACCAGATCGTCCTGCACCGGATTGGCCGCCGTGTGGACCAGCTTGTCGAGCACTGCCTCTCGGTCGACCAGCTTACGATGCCCTCGAGCTGTCGCTCGCGATCCCCGCCGAGCTTGGACCGGCTGCGAAGCTGCGCGCGGAGCTGCGCGATAGGGTACGTGCCGTCGAGCTCGGGCGCGCGGCCGAGCGAGCGCGCACCGGGATGGCTGGTCGCACCTTGGCTTCGGCCAACCGCCCAGCGCAGCCCCACGCCGACGGCGACGAAAACCAAAATCCAATCGGACGGACGAGACTAGTTGGTTGCGATGCTTATCGAGAACGACCCAGTGCCGACTAGACTGTGTTGTCCGGGCCGCACCGCCTGACGATCCTGGATGGCGCTTCGAGCTGGTAACCTGGCACCACGGCCGCGTGCATCTCGATAGGCAGTCCGCGTTCGACAAGCGGCTCAACTCCATGCCTTGGCCGTAGCGCGACTACCTCTCAGTGTCCCACCGCACCGCTCCTTTCGCGGCGAGCGCCTCGGCTTGGCGGCAGCTGGCGAACCACCGCTGTTCTAGCCCTCTCAATTCCTTGAGTTCATCTACACTTAATGCTTGGTACGCGAGTGATGTTATAACCACTTTCGCTATTCGCCAGTCTCTTTCGCTCTCGGCCTTCTCGCGATCATGTTGGATCGCTATCGGCATCTTCGGGGGGCAGGTTTCCAGAGATCATTACGTCCTTGGGCCACCTGATCGATACTTGCAGGTGTTTTTTACCCACCGCATCAAGCACATCGTCTTGAGTTCGTTGATCCATCCAATTAAGCGTCATTGCGTTTCACTTTCATTGTCGAATGTTCCAATGCTTGGAATTGTTGTGAATGCCGTTGGCCTCGGCCTAGCCGAGGCCAACGACGCTGCCCGGTGGCCAGCATCGCCGTTGTCTCCGTTCGAGCAGTCGCCGACTCCAGCCACCATACGTATACGTGCAGCCGCCCGCGCTGCGCAAGCAGAAAATGTAAGCTTATAAGGTTAGGCGATCTGGTCTGAGAACGCAAGGCAAAATCTACGCGATGCTCCAACTAGGGTGTAACTATCTTATTCGATTTGGAAAAGTTGTGGCCTTGACAAGGCGTGTTGCGAGTCAGCACGGGGTATTGCTCAGCTGAACAGTGGATGCGGCGGCAGCATCGGATCGGCGTGGTCGGGCTGGTGCGCGTGGCCGAGGGCGCCAGGCGCTCGTGGTCGACCCGGCCCTCACGGTCGGCCAGGCGTTCGTGGTCGGCCAGGCGCTCGTGGTCGGCTGGGACCTCGCGGTCGGCCCCCCGCGCTAGTGTCGATGTCTCCGCCGCCCCGGGCACCGGTTTATCCGTTCCTGCGACGAAACCTCGTAGGGGTTCTCCCCCCGGGATGGCTGGTCGCACACTCGCGCCGACGCAGCGACCACGTAGGGGTTCTCCCCCCGCGACGCCGCTCTAGACTAGCCGCCGCCCGCTGGCGCGTCCGACCCCCGCCCAGGTAGGAAGTACCGCTTGAGTGCCAGGAAGTGCTTCTCGTATCCATGATACGAGGCCAGTGCCAGTACGTAGCTCGCCACGGTGCCAACGACCATGTAGATCCCGCCGGCCCCGAGCCCGATTCCCTGCGGCCGGAGCTCGTGGAGCAGAGGCGTTCCGACCATCTGGTTGAGCAGCTGGTGAAACAGGTAGATCGCATAGCTATACTTTCCAAACGATCGAAGCACGGCATTCTTGAACACGGCGCCGACCCAGCCGCGCCGACGCTCGTGATCGAGCACCGCCAGGAGCACGAGCGCGGCGAACGTGACCGCGAGGATCGTATAGCCGAACGTCTGGCCGCTGAAGGTCGTCCGCGGATAGCCGCGCGTCGCGAACAGGCCGAGGACGAACAGCGCGCTCACGACGAGGCTGACGCGACCACGCCAGCGCACCGCGCGCTCGTGATACTCGGGGATCCGCAAGACCGCGGCGATCGCCCCGCCCAGCGCGAGCGCGTCCATCCGGCAGATCGTGAACATGTACGGCCCGCCCTCGCCCACCCCGGCGAGGCGAAGGCCGAGGCGCGCCGCGAACGCGACGACCACGAGCACGATCGCCACCTGCAGCAGGCGGCGCGGGGTGGTGCGGCGGACGACGAACGGCCAGACGAGATAGAACTGCTCTTCCACCGCCAGCGACCAGAAATGGGGAAACGCCGCGACTCCGCAGCCGAGCGGCTCGGCCCAGTTGATGAGGTAGGTCCACAGCCAGATGCGGTGTTCACGGTCGGCCAGGAGGCGCTCCGGCGCCCACCCGAGGGCCGGCAGGACCACGAGGCAGACCACGAGGACCGCGTAGTACAAGGGGAAGATGCGCAGCACCCGGCGGCCGAAGAACGCGCGGTAGTAGCCGGGCGAGCCTCGGGTATCGAGCAGGATGCCGCTGATGAGGTATCCGGACAAGACGAAGAACAGCTGCACCCCCACCCAGCCGACGTTGGCGGCGAGGCCGGCCAGGCGCTCGAGGAGCGGACCGCCATCCTCGAAGGGGTTGAGGTTGTGTGCCAGCACCAGCAGGATCGCGACGCCACGCACGCCGTCGAGCGCCGGCACGGTCTCGGCGCTGGCGCGAGGCGGCGTCATCTGATCCACCCGATCATCGTACACGGCGATCTGCGAGCCGGGTCACCCGCCGCGCTTGAGCGCTCGGCGCAGGAGCTGCAAGAAGTCGCGCGCGGTCGGCCCCGCCAGGGCCAGCGCGGCCACGACGTAGGTCACCGCGCCGGCGATGATCTCGACGACCAGGATGACCCTCGGTGCCTCGACGCCGAGCGCGAGCATGCCGTGGCGCGCGCCGAGCACCCCGGCGGCCATCACGCCGCACGCCGCGAGCGGCCGCACCACCGCGCTCACCAGCGGCCATGCCGGGATCCCATCGGTGTAGATCACGAGGGCGATCGACACGAGGGACTGCCCGCCGAAAGCGATCCCCACCGACGCCGCGGTCCACACATAGCCCAGCGGATGGAACGCGGCGATGCAGCTGAACAGCAGCACCAGCTTGAGCAGCTGGAGGATCATGATGGTTCGCGTGCGCGAGAAGCTCGCGAGGTAGGCGCTGACGCCCCAGGCCATCGGCCGCACCACCGAGAGCACCGACAGGACGACGAGCAGCGGCGCCACCGCCTGCCATTGCTCGTTGAGCAGGCCGCGGATCAAGGTCGGCGCCACCGTACCCAGCCCGACCGCGAGCGGGAACACGACGAGCGACATCAGCGCCGTCGAGCGGACCAGCGCCGCCTTGCGATCCTTGACCTCGAGGTTGGTCATCGCCGGTAGCAGCACCTCGCCGATCTGCTCGCCGACCTGCACCGCGGGGATGTCGGCGAGGTTGTACGCCATGTTGTAGAGGCCCACGGTCTCGGGACCGAAGTACCAGCCGAACGCGAGGTTGTCCCAGTTGCGCGTGCCGAAGTCGAACAGCTGCGCGAAGCCGAGCGGGAGGCCGAAGCGCAGGATCTCCCGGACCCGCGGCCAGCGCCACGGCGTGGGCCGGAACCAGCCCAGCCCGGTGGCGCGCATGATCAACGCGGTCGCGATCGCCGATTGCACGATCTGGCCCACGACCATGGCCTGGCCTCCGAGATCCGTGGTCGCGGCCAGCGTGATGGCGCTGACCGTGTACGCCAGGGCACCCAGGCCGTTGGCGGTCGCCAGCTCGCGGAACCGCATCTCGCGCGCGAGCACCTTGTCGGGGACCGAGCCGATGCGGCGGATCAGGATCGCGAGCGTGAGGCCGGGCAGGTAGCTGGCGAGGTGAGGCGCATGAAACATCGGCGCGAACCACGCGCCGGTGCCGGCGACCGCGCACAGCCCGACGAAGCCGAACACGAGGTTGACCACCGAGGCGTGGTAGGTCTGCTCGTCGCCCTTCTGGCCGTGCACGACCATGTACTGGTTGAAGCCCCAGTTCGAGACCCAGTTGGCCGTCTGCGCGATGACCAGCGCGGAGTACACCTCGCCGACCACCGTGGGGGCGAGCAGCCGGGTCATGAACAGCGTGCCGATCAACCCGACCAGGCGGGCGCCGGTGCTGGCGCCCACGTTCCAGATCGCGCCGCGCGCCGCGCGCTTGCCTACGGACACGGGACCTCGAGCGCGCGCACGAACATCGATCCCCGTATCATAGCGGCGTGGCCGGCCCGGCCGGGGCCTCCAGGTCACATTCGCGCCGGCCCATCGTCGATCAATAGCCGAGCGGCGGAAACGCGAGCTGGGTGAGCAGCATCGGGTCCGAGGTCGCGAGCGAGACCGAGACCCGCCGCAGATCGAGCGGATTGAACGAAGCGGCGCGGCGCAGCGCGGCCGGCCACAGCACGTTGACCCCGTTCTGGTTGGCGAACCCGAGCCGGTAGCCGGCGGTGGCGATGGCGGCGAGGATCCGCGCGTCCTGGACCCGGCGGCCGACGGGATAGGCGATCGCGTGGACCGGGTGCCCGAGCTCGCGCGCGAGATCGTCGCGCGCCCCGGCCAGCTCCTCGCGCAGCCCGTCGTCGTCGAGCGTCTCGAGCACGTGGTGGTGCCGCGTGTGGGACTCGATGCTCATGCCGGCGCGCTCCAGCGCGCGAACCTGGTCCCAGGTCATGATCAGCCGGTCGGCGTGCGCGGCGTCGTGCGCCGGGCTCCACTCGACGTCGAGCGCGGCATACAGCTCGGCGAGGAAGCGCCCGATGTCGATGCCAAAGGTGTTCTTGACCAGGTTATCGAGCACGTGGCGCGACGCGGGGTCGGCCGCCTCGAGCTCGATCGGCGCGGGATACAAGAGCTTCGCGCGCGGCCGCCGGGCCGTGTGGAGCGCGAGCGCGATGCGCTCCCACCAGTACAGCCGGCGCTCGGTGACGAACGAGGTCGCGATGAAGAACGTCGCGGGGATCCCGAGCTCGCGCAGGATCGGCAGCGCGACGTCGTGACAGCTCCGGTAGCCGTCGTCGAACGTCACCATCACCGGGTTCGGCGGCAGCGCCGCCCCGTCGATCGCGCGCAGCAGGTCGGCCATCCCGATCGGCGTGCCGATCTTCGCCAGCATCTCCATGCGGCGCCGGAACTGCGCCGGCGTCGCATCGGCGACATCGGGGTCATACGGATAGGCCCCGCGCTCCGCCGCGACGTCGTGGACGTGATGAAACGTGACGATCCCGACGATCGGCAGCGGCGCCAGTCGCCGCAGCTGCATCACCCCGCGAAGCAGCCCCGCGCGATCCAGGACCTCCACCAGGCGCTCGCGCTTGCCCGGCCTCAGCTGCTTGCCATCGAGTGCGACCACGAAGCCTGTCTACCAGACATTGCAGGCGACGGGCACACCTACGTCAAGAGGCGACGCGAGATCGAGCGTGCTCACGGAGAGCGCCGGCTCACAGCAGGCCGGCGACGCGCGGCGACGCGAACGCCGCGTAAGGCACCACGGGCGCACCCGCCGGCGGATCCGCCGTGCGGGCGAAGTCCGGGCTCGCCGCGGGCCCCGTGTTCGGGAGCGTCGGATCGTCCCGCCATGCCGGCTGGTTGAGCCGGTCGGTGATGTTCAGCGTCTCGACCCCCTGCGCCCCGCACTCGATCGTGTGGACGACATCGCCCGGGAAGCAGACCACCGACCCCGCCTCGAGCGGGACATCGACGACGACGTCGCGGCCGGCGGCGTCGCGGTGGCACATCTGGTAGCTGCCGCCGCCGCGCAGCACGACGATCACGCTCTCGACCGGGTGGGTGTGGAACTCGATCGTCTCCGGCTGCTCCGGCGAGTTCGGCGGATCGAACACCAGGCGCGCCGCGACACTCGCGTCGTCGCCGAACAGGTGGCGCGACGGACAGACCGGCTGGTCGGGCCGGCCGTGGTGCGTCACGCCCGCCCGCTCGGCCAGCGCCGCGACCTTGGGCGCCCACGCGGTGATCGCGCCCGCGCGAAACGCGAACCGCTTCGCGTTCCATTGCGCGATGACAAACTCCCGGAGCTCGGCGCGGGTGACGGTCCGGTCGAGGATGGCGCCCACGAGATCATCGATCGTCGTCCACGTGCGCGGCGGCATGCTCGATGGTAGGGCCGCCCCGCGCGAGGTGTCAAATCATGACCTCGGCATGACCTCGGCACCGAACTTCCAGAATGGGCGCGCGTCGGTCTCGAGCACCTTCCGCACCCGGCGCGCGGCCCTCCCACCCTGCGGTGTCACCGGCGTATCGTGCGGCGATGCCGATCTCCGACGTCACGTCGTTCCAGGTCCCGCTCTGGCAGGGCCGCCCTGCCCCGGCGATGCGGGTCTACCTCCCCGACGGAGGCCGATCGCGGTCGCACCCGGCGCTGGTCGTGCTTCGCGGCGGCGGCTACGCGCGCTGCGACGGCAGCGGCGGTGGCTCGGGCGAGTGGGCCGCGCGCCACGGCCTCGCCGGCATCGAGGTCGACTACGGCACGCGCAGCACACAGTCGTTCTATCCGGGGCCCTACGCCGACGCCGCGCGCGCGGTGCGCCTGGCCCGGTCCCACGCGACCGAGTGGGGCATCGATCCGGCGCGCGTCGGCGTGCTGGGCTATTCGGCCGGCGGCCACCTGGCGACGCTGCTCAGCACGCAGCCCTCGTTGTGGGTGGCGCCCGAGGACGACCTGGCCCCGCGGGTCTCCGCGCGCCCGGATCTCGTCGTGCTGGCCTACCCGCTGATCTCGTTCGTCGAGGGAGCCACGCCGGGGGCGTTCCTCGGCTCGGTCGAGAACTTGTTCGGCCGCACCGAGGTCTCCCAGGACGAGCGCCGCCGGTTCTCGAGCGAGCTCCACGTCGAGGCGACCCATCCGCCGGTGTTCCTGTGGACCACCGCCGACGATTCGATCGTGCCGGCGACCCACTCGCAGCAGTTCGCCGAGGCGTGCCGGCGCGCCGGCGTCCCGATCTCGTTCACGCTGTACCTCCACGGCCCGCACGCGATGGGCCTGGCGCTCGAGCATCGCGGCGACGTCGGCCGGTGGACGACGCAGCTGCTCGCGTGGCTCGATCAGCAGTGGGGCGCCGGAACGACGCGCTGAACCAGCCGCGCGGACGGCGGACCGTGCACCGGCGCTCGTCCGCGCCGACACCTTCCCGATACTCCGGACGGCGCGCATTCTCGTCATGAACGTTATGAACGGTTTTTACGTTGGCGGTAAGAGGACCTCGGGTACACATGTGTCATGGAGAAGCTCGGCAATTTGGCCGTTAACGAATTGAACGTTTCTTCCTCGCGGAGCACACGTGCATGGCCCTGCGCGGTCCATCCAGGTGCGGGGCGATGACCACCACGGTGGCCGCGCGCGGCGTGTTCGCCACCGGCCGGGCGCGCAGCGTCGAGCTGACGACGCTGTTCCGGGAGGAGTGAGCCGCCGGGGACGGTGCGAGCGCCGAGCGCGGCCCCCCCGGCGACCTCGGTCGCGCGGTCAGCGCGCCGGCGGCTCGAGGCTGGAGCAGAAGTCGGCGAGCTCGCGCATGCTCGAGCAGCACGCCGCGAACCGGATCTCGCTGCGCAGCGCGGGCGTCACGGCCGGTCCGCCGATGACGATCGCGGTCCGGTGCTTGCGTGCGTGGTCCGCGATCGTCGCGTACGCGGCGTGGAATGCGCGCGGATCACCGACCCAGTTGATGCCGAGGCACAGCACGCGCGGCCGCAGCGCGGTGATCGCCTCGAGGATCGCGTGCGCCGGCGTGTCGAGTACGGGGTTCCAGGGGAGAAACCGGCGGCCCGAACGTAAGATGGCCTATGGACGCCGCGCGCGTAAGCCAGGACCACGACGACGTAACAACCGGTCACGAGCAGATCGCCGAGGAGCTCGAGGCTCACGTCGAGCAGCAGCACGGCGAGCATACGCCCGAGGCCAGCGTCCCGGCCGTCGACCACCAGGCGGTCGACAGCGCCGTCGAGCAGGGCGGACCCGGGACCGAGGAGGCCAACGCGGTCAACGCGATCGACCCCAAGGTGAGCGCGGCGCGCACGAAGATGCGCGACCGGAACGAGAAGCGGCGGCTCGCCGTCCAGAAGGTCCGGATCAAGAACCGCACCGGCGGCAAGGCGTGGACCGCGGCCGACCTCGCCGACATCCTGAAGAACAAGGGCGCACAGGGGGTGCTGGTCGCGCTCCACGCCCGCCAGCCCGCCGCCGGCATCACGGAGCTCAAGACCGCCAACCAGTGGGATCCGATCGTCGCGGCGCTGCCCAAGGGCAAGCTCACCGCCGCCGCCGCCCGCGCCCTGGACCTGATGGTCGAAGACAGCGTGTTCAACCAGGCGGACACGACCCAGCTGTTCGAGATCCGGTTCGCCCACCCGGCCCAGGGCACCGGTCCCGGGACGCCGGCCAACGCCGCCGCCTGGCCGCTCGACGTGCTGCAGGTGGTGTGGCGCCAGCTCCAGCGCCTGCCCGCCCAGGACGTGACCCAGAGCACCGTGCTGAATGTCTACCAGGCCACGACCGACGCCGGGGGCGGCTCCTGGGCCGAAGGGACGGGCACCGTCGAGCTCGGCGTGGCCGGCGGCGACTTCGAGTACCTCGAGGGCACGGTTCGCCACGAGATCGGCCATGCGGTCCACACCCAGATCAGCGGCCAGGTCGATCCATGGCTCAAGAACGACATGGGCTTTTACACCGAGACCTTCGACAACTGGATCAACGATCTGGGTGGCTATCCGGCCCAGTTCACCAGCTCGACCGGCGCCCACGTCGTGGTCGACGACGCGTGGAAGGCCTACCTGCGCTCGCTCGTCGAGAACTTCACGAACACCGGTAACTGGGGCCCGGCGGCGGCCACGCCGGATGCCGGCGCACCTCCCGACGGCCAGGCGGCCTGGGCCGCGATGCCCGCGAAGGTCAAGAACGCTTGTGCCCAGTCCACCGCCTCGTGGTACAACAATTTCAGTAACTTCCAGACCAACGGCGGCAGTCGATTCTTCCTCAATCACTGGTATCACCAGGCGTTCAAGCTCAGCGACCAGGCCGTCACCGTGATCAACGCGACCAACGATACGTACTCCGCCATGTCGGACAAGGAGTTCTTCGCGAACTGCTACGCGGAGTTCTTCCGGGACCCGACCGGCGTCCAGAACCACGCCAACTGGGGCGGTAACCTGCCCGCAGGCGTGAAGGCGTTCTTCCGGGACGTGATCATCGCGCGCCATCCGTACACCAAGTTCAAGCAAGCCCAGGCCAAGAAGGCCAAGCATTGATCATGCGCTGCGGTTCCTCACGAAGGACGTTGCTCGGTGTCGCGCTCCTGATCGCGGCTTGTGCCAAGCAAGCAGCCACCGATCCGAGCCCTGATCGACCGAGCGCACCGCCGCGCGCGGAGCGAAAGGAACCTGCCATGCCCGACTCCAACGCGCCGATTCACCAGGCACCGCCGCCGATCAACAAGCCCGCCGCAGACACCGCCCGTTACGTGGCCTGGATGGCCAAGCGCGGGACGCCGGTCAAGGACACGCCGCGCGAGGACACGAACCTGCGTATCGCCGACTGGGGCTTCTTCGATCACGGCAGCGCCCCCGGCGAGTTCGCGGATCGCGCCGGCCTCGACCGCGCCGATCACGCGATCGTGCCAAGCGAGCGCGGCGACTGGTTCGCGTTCTTCGCCACCAAGGGCGTCGACGCGGCGACCGCGCTGTCGCGGGTGGCGTGGCTGTGGAAGGCGAGCGGGCTCGCCCCGTCGCCCAGGATGCCGAAGGTGACCGCCCCGACCTTGACCATCAGCAAGGACGGCAGCACCGTCACGTTTCAGGGCTGGGTGGTGTTTCCGCCCACCGTCGGCAACCCGATCCGGATGACGATCACGGCCACGGCCACGGCCAGCGGCGCCAAGCTCGTCCAGGAATCCGCCAAGCAGCTGTGAGCGCGTTCGGCGACCGACGCGGGCCGCACGGTCTCCTGCTTGCCAAGCACCAGCGAGCGGCGGACGCGAATCGCGTACCGGCTCAGGGGGCGTCGTGCGCGGGGGAGGCGTCGCGCGAGAACACGCAGCCGCCGTCGCCGGGGCACGGCCGCGTGAACGGCGAGGCGTCGAGCACCGTGAGCGTCGCCCCCTCGTACGCGGGCAACACGCCACCGCTGATCGTGTCGGTGCCGCTCGGCAGCTCGACGATCAGGGGTGCCGCGGACTTGCCCGCCGCCGGCGTCACGCCGATGTAGATCTCGAGCGCGCGCTTCGCGGCTTGCGGGTCACGGGCGATGTCGAGCTTGATCCCGCCTGGGGTGGTGGTGAGCGTCGCCGTGATGCAGCCGGGGTGCGGGCACGCCGGCAGGCCGGCGCCCCAGCGCCCGAGGCGCGCCACCGTGGTCGCCGCCGCGTCGCCGCGCGGCTTCAGGTAGAACGTCTCGGCCCCCCAGCTCGCGTACACCGCGTACGGCCGGAAGAAGTCCAGCCCGAGCGCGCCGTCGAGCTTGGCGATGGCGAACCGCTTGTCCTCGTACGGCGCCAGCGTGACCTGCGATGCCTTCGCAGCGCCGAGCGTCACGGCCGGGGCGATCGCGGCGCGGGTGACCATGCGGGCCGTCGCGACCTCATCGACCATGCGGAGCTTGACCTCGGACGAAGCAAGCTTGGCCTTGCTCCACAGCGCCTCGCGCAGCTGGCTCAGCGGATCGCCCAGGTCGAGGTGCATCTTGAACCCGGCGTCGCCGATCTGCGCGGTCGCGACCCGGCGCGAGATCGGGGTGACATCGAGCGCCGGGCCGTCGTCGTGCATCACGCCCACGCGCGAGGCCGAGTCACCGGCCCCCGTCGGTACCATCGTGGGATCGACCGGGACGGACTGGTACTTGATCGCCACCGCGTCCGGGGCCGGCACGAACACCTTGGGCATCGCCAGCGAGGCAACGCCCTGATCGCGATCGAAGCCGAACACCAGCGAGTCAGCGAGCACGTCGCGGCCGAGGACACCGTTCACGCGCCGCCCATCGGTGTTGTAGAACGTGGTCGGGACCAGCATCACCTGGCGGCGGCTGATCGCCAGGTCGCCGACCTTGAGATCGATCAACTCGGCGTACCCCCGATTCTGCTCGCTGGCGGCCTCGTCGATGCGGCTCGGCCCGCGGCCCATGGTGAGGCCGGCCTCGTCGACCACCTGCTGGTCGATCACCGTGATGTTCGCGTCGGGATCGATCGCGAACAGGTACGGGCCGTGGCCGCGGACGCTCACCGGCGTCAAGAGCAGCCCGTCCTCGAGCGGCCCGACGAGCGGGAACGTCCAGTGGTCCCCTTTCGAGAACCCCCCGGGTACGCCGGTCGTGCAACCGGCAGCCAGGATTCCTGCGAGCACATACGGTTTGTAAGACATCTGGTGGTTCTCCCGAGCGGACGATTGCGAGGCTGGCGAGGTGACCGCACCTCGGCACCGAGTGCAAGCGACTACTTCAGGTACTTGACGAAGAACTTCGTGACCGCCACCGTCGAGGTGATCCGGTTCGCCGTCTTGCGCCAGCCGTGGCCCTCGTCGGGAAACAGGATGTACTCGACCGGCACGCCGCGCTGCTTGAGCGCCGCCACCGTCTGCTCGGCCTCGACCACCGGCACGTTCGTATCGTTCGCGCCGTGGAGCACGAGCAGGGGCGCCTTGATCCGATCGATCTTGTGAATCGGCGAGAGCCTGTCGAGCAGGTCTTTCTGGGTTTTCGGATCGCCGTACTCGGTGGTCGAGATCGCGGCCATCCACGGCTCGCTGTGCGCGAAGAACGTCGCGAAGTTGACGATGCCGAACAGGTTGGCGCCGGCCGCGAACAGCTCGGGGTACTCGGTCAGCGCCGCCATCGTCATGTAGCCGCCGTACGAGCCCCCGGTCACCCCGATCTTCCTGGGGTTCGCGAGGTGCCTGTCGACCAGGAAGTCGACGCACGCCTTGATGTCCTTGAGTGACTCGACGCGGCGCTCGCCGTTGTCGAGGTTGACGAACTTCTTGCCGAACCCCGACGAGCCGCGCACGTTGGGCGCGAACACCCCGATGCCCTGCCCGACCAGCGCCTGGTAGTCGCTGCGGAACGTCGGCCGCTCCTGGCCCTCGGGACCGCCGTGAAAGCTGATGACGTAGGGCGAAGGGCCGCTCGCGCCGGGCGGCCGATACAGCCAGCCGGCCAGCTCGAGGCCGTCGTGGGCCTTGAACGTGACGAGCTCCGGACGCTGCAGCGCCGCGAGCGCAACGCCGGGGTGCGGGCTCCTGGTCACCTGCCAGGGCTTGCGCGCCGCCAGGTCGAGCACCCAGATATCGGTCGGCCGGGTCGCGCCGCCGATCGTCACCGCGAGGCGCTTGCCGTCGCGCGAGAACCGCAGGTTGCCGGCGATGTCATCGGGGAGCGCGGCGGGCGTGGCGGCGCCGGTCGCGAGATCGACGATGGCGAGCTCGTCCTTGCCGCGGGCGTTCCACAGGAGCGCGGCGGTCGTTCCGTCGCGAGACACCGCGAAGTCATCGACGTCCGCGTCGGCGCGCTCGGCGATCACGGCGAACGCGCCGGGCTTGCCATCGGCGCCGATCGGGATCCGGCCGAACGCCGTGCGATCACGATCGTTGTTCGAATCGAGGTACACCGTCTTGCCGTCCAGCGCGATCGCGCCGGAGAACTGCGCGGGTGGCGTGTGCCTGGTCAACGGGACAAGGGCCTTGGTCGCGAGATCGACGAGGAACAGATCATTGTCGCCGCGGCTGCGCGTCTTGCTGAGCACCGCGCGCCGGCCGTCGCGGCTCACCTCGGACAGCCCGCCGACCCCGCCGATCCTGGCGACCAGCGTCCTGCGTCCGGACCTGACGTCGATCAGGTACGCGTCGAACGACGCCGGGTCGCGCTCGTTCGACGACAGCGTCAGCGCCGCCCCGTCGTCGGTCCAGCTGCCGAACGAGTTGTTCTCCTTGCCGCCCGCGGTCAGCCGCCGGACCCCGGTGCCGTCGGGCGCGACCACGTAGACCTGCGTGTTGAGCCCCCCACCCGGCGCGACCGTGTACGCGATCAGATCGCCCTTCGGCGACCACGCCAGCGAACCCACCGGATCGCTGCCCGAGGTGACCTGGACCGGCCAGCCGCCCTCGGTCGGGACGATGAAGATCTGCGGCACGCCGGTCATGTTCGACAGGAACGCGAGCGAGGCGCCGTCGGGCGCGAACGACGGCGCGGTGCTGAGCCCGACGGCCGCCATCCGCGTGACCTGGTCGGCGATCGGATCCGGATCGGCCGCGGCGACCTGGGAGAGCACCAGCGAGAGCACGACGAGCGTTCGTATCATGCGCGCACTATCGAGCGAGCCGGCCAGACCCGCAACCTCGCGCGCTCGCAAGCTGGTGGAGACACGGGTCGCGCGAGCCCCGTGCAAAAGCGGCGCAGTGGCAAAACGCTACGTGGCCGGCCGCAACACAGAACGTGTCTCGCCGGCCACGCGGCGGCCAGGCCGGTCGCGCCCGGCGCCAGCTCGCTCGAGCTCGGCGGCGCCAAGATCGACGTCTCGGTCGATCGACCGGTCGTCGATCCGGGAGACAAGGTGAAGATCACGCTCGTCGCCTCGGCCGACCGGGCCCCGACCCGGCGCCCGGTCAAGGATCTGTCGGTCAAGCTCGTCGAGCCGCCGGAAGCTTCGTCGGCCATGTGAAGCTGATGTTCATACGTGGCACGGAGATCAGCTCCCGCCCTGGAATAGGACGATTGCGTTGGGCGTACACGTGATGCGCCCTGATGAACACCGCAGGAGGAATTGTGATCTGCGCGAGGAGCACACCTTGAGCAGGAGACTTGCCGTTGCCTCGCTCTGCGGGGCGTTGCTTGCCGCGAGCCTCGCCGGCGAGTCCGCGGCTGCCGACCTGACCGAAACCGCGCGCTTTCTCGCTGGCAAGGGCGTCGCCTCCGACTCGAAGCTCGCCGAGCATGCGCAATCCCAGTCCTACGCAGAATACGCCGAGCAGATAGCGTCCGGCTGGAAGCAGTTTCAGCAGCCGAACCTCGAGCGCATGCGGACCTGGTGGACGGGCCATGGCCCGGCGAACTACTCGACGGTGTTTTACCCGTTCAGCGGACCCGATATCGGGAATGCGCTCGTCTTGTTCCCGGACGCCGACTCCTATCTCATGTTCGGCCTCGAAGCCCCAGGGGCCATTCCGGACTTGTCGGCCATGGCAGACGAAGCGATCAACTCGGGTCTGAACGAGCTCAAGGCGTCGCTGAGCTCGATCCTCCAGGTGAATTACTTCTTCACCAAGGCCATGGAGAAGAAGCTGGGCAAAGGATCGTTCAACAGCATTACCGGCCTGCTCCTGTTCTTCCTCGCCATGAGCGATTGCGAGGTGACGGGAGCGAGGAGGATTGCCATCGGCCAAGGCGGCGCCCTCGTGCAGGGAACGGCCACAGACGGTTCCATGACTGGACCATCCCGCGCTCGCGTCCCGGGAGTCGAGATCACCTTCAGGCGAAATGGCGGCAAGCAGCAGACCATCCGCTACTTCATGGTGAACGTCGCGGACGCCTACCTCGCGAAGAGCTCACCCGACTTCATTCCATACCTCAAGAGCCGGGGGCGGTTCGTGACCATGATCAAGTCGGCGTCGTACCTCATGCACAAGGAAGCCATACAGGAGCCGGCCCACTTCGAGCAGATCCGCTCGCTGATCCTCATGCAGAGCGATTTTGTCGTGCAGGACGATTCAGGCGTGCCGCTCAGGCTGTTCGCGCGCGATGCGTGGAAGCTGCAGCTTCACGGCAGGTACGAAGCGCCCACTCCAGAGTTCGGCAAGCACCTGCAGAAGGACTTGAAGGTCGAGATGCAGCGCAACTCGACGGGGAAGCTCCCGTTCAGCTACGGCTACGCCTACAAGCAAGGCGAGTCGAATCTCATGATCGCGGAGCGAGTTCAGTAATCGCAAGGAGTTCGCATGGTCAAGGCAAGACAACTATGCTTGGCGAGTTGCTTTTTTCTCGGTTCGACGGCTTGTGCTGGCCGGCAGAAGGCCGAGGACATGATTCCAGTCGCGAAGGTCATCACCATCTACAGTGCGGGTGGGAGCGTGGTCTCGGGAGTCATCGACTCGGCCGCGCTGGGAGCTCGCAGGCTTCGCCTGCCCGCGACCGTCGCGGCCATCAACCTCTCTCAGGGCGACCAGAGCTTGAAGTGGTTCACCGTCCAGGCCATCCAGGCAACCAAGAAGGATGCGACCTACAAGCTCATCGGGCTTCCTTCGCTGACCCCCGGCGAGCTGAAGTTCGATTACGCGTTGCCCGATATCACGTGGGCCCTCCGGCTGAAAGCGGAGATCATCGACGCGAAGTCCGTGAGCCTACAGCTCCTGGCCATGGTCAACATGAACGCGAACGAGCCGTATGAAAAGTGCGACGTCACCCTTGTGCTGAACAACGCGGTGAGCGTGGAGAAGCTTTCAGGGTCCACGTTCAAGCTGAGCTCGTTTGACCTCTATCCGCATCGCAACATCACCTACAACCTCGGCAACAAGGTCATGGACTATTCGTTCATCCGCGAATGGAATGCCTACGCGGGCAAGGACGAGGTCCATGTCCTGCTACAGGTGAAGAACCCGTTCTCGGTCGATTTGAACCAGACCAGCAGCTCTGTCGAGGCCAACCAGATCATCGTCGAATCAGGCACCATCAGCAACCAGAGCGGGGCGGGAGAGGTGGTCTCGCTGCCGGCAGGAATCGATGACACGATATCCACCTTCCGCTCGGTCAAGATCACCGAAGCGACGGACAAAAGACCGTTGCCTTTCACTCACCGAATCTCCTACGAGATCACCAATCGATCGGATCAGCAAAAGACGCTCAGGCTCGTGACCTCGCGGGTCATGGGCAACGAGCACCGGTCGGTCTATCACTTCAAGGAGCCGCCCGACGCCACCCCGGAGAACACGCTCGTCTGGATACTCAAGCTCGAGCCGGGCGGCACCCGCACTCTGGAGTACGAATTCGACGCCGACATCAAGGATGTAGAGGGCGAGAACGGATTCGAGCAAGGAGGGTAAGCCCGAGACATGGAACGTCTTGTGTCGAAAGAAGCGTGGAGGCGGCGGGAGTCGTCCCTGCTTCAGCGCGCTGGCGCGCGACCGGAGCTGACCTCGGCCGGTCACCAGAGCGCGGCGTGGAGGACGTCGAGCGACACCGGCTTGACGAGGTGGGCGTCGAAGCCCGCGACGCGCGAACGCTCGCGATCGCCTTGCTGGCCGTAGCCGGTCACGGCGATGAGCCGCGCGCCGTTGAGCATGCCGCGCAGCCGGCGCGCGAGCTCGTAGCCGTCCATGACGGGGAGCCCGATGTCGATGAGGACGATGTCCGGAGGGGAGCTGCGGGCGAGCTCGAGGGCCACCGGCCCGTCGTGCGCGACCGACGCCGCGTAGCCGCTCGCGCGCAGGAGCTCGGCCAGCATCTCCGCGGCATCGACGTTGTCGTCCACGACCAGCACGCGCTGTCCGGCCCCGGAGGGGTGGCGGGCCGCCGGCAGGGTCGGCGGGGTCGGTTCGGACACCTCGTACTGCGCGAGGGAGGGGAGCTCCACGGTGAACACGCTGCCCTCGCCGGGACCCTCGCTGGATACCCACACGGTCCCATCGTGGAGCGCCACCAGGCTCTTCACGATCGCCAGCCCCAGGCCGAGCCCGCCTTGCGAGCGATCGATGTTCTGGCGCTCCTGCGCGAACAGCTCGAACACGCGCGGCAGCATCGCCGCCGAGATGCCGATGCCGTTGTCGCGCACCGTCAGCACGATGCGCTCGCCGCGCCGCACCGCCGCGATCTCGATGTTGCCCCCCGGCGGCGTGTACTTGGCGGCGTTGTTGAGCAGGTTGGAGACCACCTGCGCGAGCCGCGTCGCGTCGCCCTCGAGCGCGAGCCCTTGATCCGGCACCGCGATCGAGAGGTGGTGGTGGCCTCGCTCGAGCAGCGGGCTCGCCATCTCGATCGCCTTGCCGACCACATGCCAGATCTCGAGCCGCTCCTTGTTGAGCTGGATCTTGCCCCGCGTGATCCGCGAGATGTCGAGCAGATCGTCCACCAGCCGCAGGAGGTGCGTGACCTGCCGCTCGATGATCGTGCGCTCGTGCTGCAGCGCCTGGCCATCGCGGAGCTTCATGAGGTGGAGCGCCGTGACGATCGGTGACAGCGGGTTGCGGAGCTCGTGGCCGAGCATGGCGAGGAACTCGTCCTTCGATCGGCTGGCCAGCTCGGCCTCGGCGCGGGCCTGGCTCTCGGCCGCGAACAGCCGCGCCCGCTCGAACGCCTGCGCGCACAGCTCGCTCAGCGTGACCATCATCGACCGCTCGCCCTCGTGGAACACCCGCGGCCCGCGGAACCGGACGCCCAGCACCCCCATGAGCTCGCCGCGCGTCACGAGCGGCAGGCACGCGGAGGCCTCGAACTCGCCCATCCGCATCAGCTCGCGAAGCTGCGGATACCGTGCGGCGTACGCCTCGAAGTTCTCGTAGAGCGCGACCGCCCCCTCGCGCGCGGCATCGGCGAGCGGACCCTGGGTATCGAGCGGCATCTTGGCGCGATCGGCCATCAGCCCGGCCGGGTGGCCGCGCTGATCGAGCAACTCGAGGTGGCTGCCGTCGGCCGACAGCAGGTAGATCGCGCCGGCGTTCGCCGCCAGCGCCTGCAGGCTCTGGTCCAGGACCACCCCGGCCATCTCCAGCGGCGTGACCGCCTCCGACAGCCTCGCGGTCACGCGTTGCAGCTGGCGCAGGCGCTCCTCGCTCGCGCGCAGGCGCTGCTCCGCCGCCTCCGCCGCCTCTCGGCCGGCACGCTCCGCGATCAGCCGGCGCTCGGCGTCCTCCGCTCGCAGCCGCTCCGTGAGATCCCGCGTGATCATGGCGAACCCCCTCAGCTCGCCCGAGGGCGATCGCAGCGTGGTGAGGTGCACGCTCGCAAAGAACCGGGACCCGTCCTTGCGAACGCGCCAGATGTTCACCTCGTGGTTGCCATCGCGCGCCGCGGCGGCGAGCAAGCGCTGTGGCTCACCGCGGGCCCGATCTTCAGCGGTGAACAGGACCTCGTAGGGCTTGCCGAGGATCTCGCCTTCGCTCCATCCCTTGCTGCGCTGGGCGCCCACGTTCCAGCTCGACACGCTGCCCTCGGGGTCGAGCATGAGGATCGAGTACTCGCGCACCCCGTCGACGAGCAGGCGGAACCGTTCGTCGCTCGCGCGCAGGCTCTCGCGCGCCCGCTCGACCGCGCCGCGGTCCCGCACCGTCATCACATACACCGCGCCCGCGGGCCCGGGCACGGGCACGGACCGGAACGCGCACTCCATGGGCAACTCGGTGCCGTCGCGACGCACGCCCGGCATGTCGACCCGCACGACATCGTCGGTGGCCACCATCGGCGGGGCATTGGGTTGGCGGAATCGCTCGGGCACCAGCACATCGGTGGACAAGCCCTCGAGCGCGCCCGGCGGGTAGCCGAACAGCGCCTCCGCGCCGCGATTTGCATGCAGGATCCGGCGGTTCGCGTCGAACGCGATCAGCGCCTCCGGCGTGGCAGTCAGGATGAACGCGAGATCCTGGGGGCTCTCCGAGACCAGCACCATGACCTGTGCAAGCACCTCGCGCTCGGGGCGCCCCGTCATGGTGGCCCCATGTATGCGCCATGCCACCACCGCCATGGAATCTCCTCCGGTCCTTCAGCCACAACCTCATCTTCCGGGAAAAACCAGGCACTCACCATTGCTTTGTGATGCGAATCGTTCGCAGCGCAAAGCGATCGGTCATCCAGCTTGCGTCGCAATCATTCACCATACCCGCATCAGCCCGGCGCGCAATTTTCGCGCGAGGGCAATGCCACGACGGTTTGCGCGGAATAGGCCTTTCGTCCACGGAGGCCGTTCTTCAAAGATCCAATGGCCATGCTGGCACACGCAAAAATGCGTCTGGGAGCGCTCGCGCTCAGCGCATCTCGAACGCTCCCCACACGACCACACCTCGCGCGTCGACGAGCAGCTGGAATGTTGCGAGCCCAAACGCCTTGATGATCTCCCGCATGTAGTCGGCCTCGGCGCCGTGCTCGGACGCGAACAAGACGTCGCCCATGCGGCTGTAGTCGAACATGAACAGGGCGAGCGGCGCCGGCCCCGCCGTGCCCTGGAGCGCCCCGGTGGCCGTGGTCGCGCTGTCGGGCCCGAGCCCCAGCCCGATCGCGTGCTCGCTCGCGGCCAGATGGCCCGGGTACGGAATGACCGCGGGCAACGAGTGGACCTTGCCATCGGGCTGGATGTCGAGGCCCGGAAGCTCGGCGCGGGCGAGCTTCAGGAGCTCATCGGTATGGTCGAACTGCACCGATCCGAAGCCTTCAATCGATTGGGGACCGGCAGGCCCCAGCTTGAGTTTGTTCACCACCACGAAGCCGCCGTGGAGCCCCGCCACGACCGGCGGCAGCGGGCGGGCCAGGGTTGCCTCCAGCTCGGTCAGCCCGTCGACCAGGATCGACGCCTGGCAGCGCCGGCCAAGGTCCTGGAGCGTCCCGGCGATGCGGCCGAGGACCGTCCGACCGTGCTCGATGTTCCCCGCGACGGCCACCGCGATCGCCGGCTTCTGACCGATCAGCCGGTCCAGCCCCGCGAGCGAGCCCGTCAGGCCGCGCGCGTCCGCCAGGACCTCGGGCGCGAGCTCGAGGACCATCCCGAACGCGAGCCGGTGCAGCGTGAACTCGTCGTAGCCGACCGCGAGTCGTGGCGCGCGCCGGGTGATCGCGGCCACCGCGGACCGGCAATCGGAGGCGACGCCGGCCGCGTCCGCGACGAGGCCCCCCACGCGCACGAGATCGACGAAGCCGACCCCTTGGCTGGAGAACCCGTCGCGCTCGGCGAGCGCGCGAAACTGGGCGAGGGTCATGCCGTTGGCCGCTCGGTGCTCGCCGAGCAGCGCCGCGAGGTTGTCGTCGATCACGCGGCGCGGCGCGAACGCCACGACGAGCTCCTTCGGCGCGATCGCCACGAACAGCCCCGTGACCGGGAGATCGATCGTCCAGTAGCGCCGGCCCGCGCGCTCGGTCGGAGGCGGCAGCGGCACGCTCCAGCGCTCGGCCGCCCGCCGGGCGAGCTCGAACACGCGATCACCATTCGACAGCTCGACGCGGAACACCGGGTACGCGCCGAGGCCGTAGAGCGCGAACCGCGCCGCCGCCGAGAACCCGTGCTCCTCGAAGCTCTTGACGTCGAGCGCGTCGAGCGCGTCGAGGATGTCCTTGACCACGCGGCGGTCCGCGGAGTCCGGCTCCTCCGTCATGGACGCGAACGCCCGGCGCCAGGCCGGCCGCATCATGGCCGTCATCTTGCGGATGACGTCGAGCGGAAACGGCTTGAAGGTCGCGAACGCGTACGGCGTATCCGCCGGCACGAACCCGAGCATCGGGTTGTCGGGAAACTCGCCGAGCGCCGCGGCGCGCGTCGCCAGCTGGGTGCCCTCACCCGCGCTCACCGCCGAGGTGGTCTTGCAAGCGGCCAGGGCTGCCGCGAGACCGAGGACCGACACGCAGACCTGTCGTCGGAACATCCCTTTCGATACCACATCGCCGCGGCACCGATCGACGGATGGCCCCGGCGCGCTCGCGGCGCGTGCTCCGGCGCCGCGCGGGGATCACCGTACGACGAGCACGGCGCACGGCGCGTGGCGCACGACCTTCTCGGCGACCGAGCCGATGAGGACATGCTCGAGGCCGGTCCGGCCGTGCGTGCCCATCACCACCAGGTCCGCGTGCGACGACGCGGCGAGCTTCACGATCTCGTCCCATGCCACCCCGGTGAGCATCTGCGCCCGGAGGGACGCCACGCCCGCGGCGCGCGCCGTGGCCTCCCACTCGGCGAGCGAACGCTCGGCATCGTCGACCATCGCCTGGATCAGCTCGCCGGACACCGCCGCGTCGGGAGTCCCGTAGAGCGGCATCGGCGGCTGCCAGATATGCACGATCGTCAGCGCGGCCTTCGAGCTCGTGGCGAGCTCGGTGGCGACCGTCAACGCATGGCGCGAGCTGTCCGAGAAATCGACCGGACACAGGATGTTCTGGAAGGTGGGCACGGGTGCCATGATAGAGCAATCGTGGATAGCAATCCGGGTGCCAGCAATCCGGGTACCGGCGCCGTCCTGGCACACGCGGTGCACAGAGAGTGGGTATGGCGACCGTGCGCAAGCCCGACCTTGGCTTCGATCAGCTACGCGCCTACCTGGCGCGGTTGTATCCCGGACAGCGCGTCATCGCGATCGAGCCGCTGGCGCCCGACAGTAGCGCGACGGCGAGCTCGACCACCAAGGTCGCCGGGTACGGCCGGCCCGTGCGCGTCGTGCTCGCCGGTGATCGCGGCACCACGCGCGAGCTGGTGTGGCGAACGGCGTCGCCGAACGAGTTCGGTCACGATCGGCGCGCCGATCGCGCCGCCGGGGCGCTCCTGGCGTTCGACGACTTCGCCCAGATTCCCGAGCACGTCGCGGCGCTCGACGTCGGCGCGGTGCGGGCGAACGGCGAGCTGGTCTCGCTCGCCGACGCGGGCGAACACTACCTGCTCACGACCTATGCCCCCGGAACGATCTATGCGGACGATCTCCGGCGGATCGCGACCGCAGGAGCCGGCGACGCCGACCTCGCGCGGGTCGATGCGCTCGCCCACTACCTCGCGCGCCTGCACACGCCCAGGCACGATCCGATCGCCTATCGCCGCGCGGTGCGCGATCTGATCGGCCACGGCGAGGGCATCTACGGCATCGTCGATGGCTATCCGGCCGACACCCCGGCGGCGCCGCCCGAGCGCCTCCGCGAGCTCGAGGCTAGCTGCGCGCGGTGGCGCTGGCGGCTCCGCGATCACGAAGATCGGCTGACGCGAACGCACGGCGACTTTCACCCGTTCAATGTGGTCTTCCGCGACGGAGTCGAGTTCACGCTCCTCGACGCCAGCCGCGGCGCGTGCGGCGAGCCCGCCGACGACGTCACCGCGATGCTCGTGAACTACCTGCTGTTCGCGCTCGACGTCGAGGGCGCGTGGTCTCGTGGCATGCGCCGGCTGTGGCATCGGTTCTGGAGCAGCTACGAGTATGCGCGGCCGGATCCCCAGCTGTTCGAGGTCGCGCCGCCGTGGTTCGCCTGGCGGGCGCTCGTCGTGTGCAACCCGCGCTTCTATCCCCAGCTCGGCGAACGCGCGCGCAACACGCTCCTGTGGTTTGCCGAGGACATGCTCGACGCCGAGCGCCTGGATCCGCGGTGCGCGGACGAGCTGTTTCACTGAGCGGGGCCGGCGTCACCGCTTCGCCCCTTGGGTGATTTCGCGCAACGGCTGCGTTCGCCGGGGCGCCGGACGAACGCCCTGCGCGCTCGTCAGGCAACGTGCAGCTTGATATCGCCGCGGACGATGCGAGCATGGTCCTGGAGCTGGCGCCGGGCGGCGCGAAACGCGTCCGAGATGGCGACGTAGACGTCCTCGTCACCAAGCTCGCGCGACACCGCGATCGTGCGGCCGGGGACCGTCAACCCGATCCCGATGTGGAACCGGTTGCCTTGCTGGCCGTGCTGATGGGGCATCTCGACGACCACGGCGCAGTGCTGGAGGCGCGGGTAGCTGTGCTCGAGGCGCGCGACCCAGCGCTGGACGGCGACTTCGACCGAGGGACTGGTGGACATGCCGCGAAACGTGATCTCGACGGGAGTTTGCATGAACTCACGATATGCAGCCGACGAGCCAGCTCCGCTGGCGGGCCGGTCGCGCCTGGCCGCGAACCCGGGCCGACCCGCGCGCTTCCTCCTGAAGCGAGCTCGCAGGAGCTGCGTTCGTCGAGCAAATCGTGCGCGAAACGCTCCTCGGCGCTGCACCCGGCGTGGCACATTCCCGCCAAGAGGTCTCACCCGATGCCGAGAGCTGGCCGCATCCTGGTCGTCGACGATGAAGTCAACGCGCGCACCGCGCTCGCGGAGCTGTTGCGCGACGAGGGCTATGATCTCGAGACCGCGGCCGACGCGTTCAAGGCGCTCGGCAAGTACGAGTCGTTCGCGCCGCACGTCGTCGTCACGGATCTGAAGATGCCCGGGATGGACGGCATCGAGCTGGTCAAGAAGCTCCGCGCGATGGAGGACCCGCCCGCGGTCGTCGTGATGACCGCGTTCGGCGCGGTCGAATCGGCGATCAACGCGATGCGGGCCGGCGCGGCCGAGTACCTGACCAAGCCGCTCAACTTCGACGAGCTCCTGGTCGTCGTCGAGAAGGTGCTCGCCAACGAGGCGCTGCGCCGCGAGACCCTGCAGCTCCGCAAGCGCGTGCGCGATCGAGTCGCGCCCGGCAACATGGTCGGATCGAGCCCGCCGATGCAGCGGGTGTTCGAGATCGTCGATCAGGTCGCGCCGAGCCGCGCGACGGTGCTGATCACCGGCGAGAGCGGCACCGGCAAGGAGCTGGTCGCCAACGCGCTCCACCAGCGATCGCCGCGCGCGAACGGCCCGTTCATCAAGCTCCACTGCGCCGCGCTCGCCGAGAGCCTGCTCGAGAGCGAGCTGTTCGGCCACGAGAAGGGCTCGTTCACCGGGGCGATGACGCGCAAGGACGGCCGGTTCTCGCTCGCCGACGGAGGGACGCTGTTCCTCGACGAGATCGGCGAGATCTCGGGGTCCATCCAGGTCAAGCTGCTGCGCTTCCTCCAGGAGCACGAGTTCGAGCGGGTCGGCGGCACCCAGACGATCCGGGTCGACGTGCGGGTGATCGCGGCGACCAACCGCAACCTTCCAGAGGAGGTCGCGCGCGGCCGGTTCCGCGAGGATCTGTTCTACCGGCTCAACGTCGTCAACATCGAGACCCCGCCGCTGCGCGATCGGAGGTCCGACATCCCGGCGATCGCCAAGTTCTTCCTCGACCGCTACGCCAAGGACAACGCCAAGGCCGTCGAGACGATCGCCCCAGCGGCGCTCGCGCTGCTCACCGCCTACCACTGGCCCGGCAACGTGCGCGAGCTCGAGAACGCGATCGAGCGCGCCGTGGTGCTCGCGACCGGGTCGGCGATCGAGGTGCGCAACCTGCCGCCGAATGTCCAGCCGGCCACCGCCACCGGCATGCCCGTGATCCCCGGCGCGACGATGGCCGAGATCGAGCGTTATGCGATCCTCGAGACGATGAAAGCGACCGGCGGCTCGACGTCGAAGGCCGCCGAGATGCTCGATATCAGCACGCGCACGATCCAGTACCGGCTCCACCAGTACCAGGCCGCGCCGCGCTCCGACGTCGAGGTCGTACAGCCCAAAGTGGCCGAGCCCGGCGAGGCGCGCACTCGAAAGTCGTGATCGCGCACGGATTGCGCCCCACCACGGCACGGCACCGCGACGATCGACCACCGCTACGTCGACGGCTGGCACGTGAGCCAGGCGATGAAGGCGTTTCGCGCGTACCTGGCCGCGCCGGACCAGCTCGAGCCGGCGCTGCCTGCCTGCGACCTCCCGAGCGCCGCTGCGCCGGCACGGTGATCGCGGCGGGTAGAACGTTCAGCACTCCTGATCGACCGGGGTGCCGGGTTGGGTCATCGGCTCGCTCGGGAACAGCCCGGGCGCTGCGATCGCCTCACGCCCGAGCTTTGCCTCGACCGCGAGGCCCGCACTGGATCCCGCGAGCTCCTCACGCAGCCGGCCCGCGACCTCCTGGATGAACCGGGTCATCGAGGCTTCGGCGAAGCGATGTCCGGCAGCAGCGTCGAGCACCTCGCCGAACTTGCCCAGCGGCGGCTGGTAGGTGCCCTGGAACTCGAGCTGGGTCTCGCCGGCCGACAGCCCGAAGATCATCAAGGTCGCGGTCATCGACGGGAACATCCGCGGGTTGTGCGCGGCCTGCCAGGCCAGCGTCAGCTTGGTGGCCGGCCGGCCATACGCGTCTTCGTATTCGATCTTGACGATCTGGATCGCGACGTCGGTGCCGAGATCGATCCCGCCGAACCGAACGTGCAAGGTCGCGGCATGGCTGGTCGCCGCCGCGGTCGCGCGCTGGAGCACCGCGTACGGATCGGCGAGCAGCGCGTCGCGCACGCGTGGATAGGGTTGGTTCACGTAGTCATAGCAGTGCAAGGTTCGGTCACTCATGTCGGCTCCTGTCGGCGGTGGCGGGTGATCACATCGTGGCGGAGGACGAGGGGGCTGAGGAACGTCCGCTCCTCGGCCGCCATGTGGGCATCGAGATCCTCGACCAGGTCGTCCATATGCGCCGCGACCTCGGTGGCCGTGCCGGTGAGCATCTGCCAGAGCGCGGCGTGCTCGGCGAGGTGCGACTCCCCCATCCGATCGACGAGCACGGTTCCCCAGCCCGGGGAGTCATCGAGCAGCGGACGGATCAGCTCGGCCTCGGTCGCGTTGTGCTCGGTCAAGTCGGCGCGCAGCTGCGCGAGCGCCGTGCCGATCTCGTCGTGGATCGGCTCCCCGGCGCGCAGCCGCCGGGCCAGCTGGCTGCACCCACGGAGGTCGCCGCGGATCTTGTCGTGCTGCGCGATGAGCGTGGTTCGGGCTGACTCGAGGTCCATGCGCTATCCCATCGCAAACTTCGAGCCAGGCGGATGCGGCGAACAGCACGGCCAGCTCCCGGCGGGAACACGAAGATCATGCGCGACGGCCCCGGGGAGGCGCATAATCCGCGGGTTCGGCGGTCCAACGCCCCAACCGCACCGCCGATCCCTCCCGGCTCCGCCCAGCGCACCTCACCAGCCGCCCCGCGCACCTCCACCGCCCGACCGCCCGCCGCCGCCGCCGAATCGGCCACCACCACCACCACCACCGCTACCACCACCGCCGCGCCCCAACACGAACAGGAGAAACCACAGGAACGCGCGTGGGTGGGTGATCGCGAAGATCACGACCAGCACCAGGAAGATCCCCCCCGCGACGAGCTCCACGGTCGACGGCCCGGCCGGCTCGGCCGCGCGGTGGCCGTCCCACGGGTGGCCCTCGATCGCCGCGAGGACCGCGTCGACGCCGCCCTCGATCGCCGCGTCGTGATCGCCGGTGCGGAGCCGCGGGACCATGACGTCGTCGATGATCCGCTTGGCGACCGCGTCGGGCACCACCGCCTCGAGCCCGTAGCCGACCTCGATGTCGATCGTCCGATCGGCGGACAGCACGAATATCACGAGGCCGTCGTCCAGGCCCTTGCGGCCGACCTTCCACGCCGCGAACGTCCGCACGGCGAAGTCGTCGAGCGGCGCACCGTCCAGGCTCTTGCCGATCCACACGACCACTTGGTGGCCGGTCGCGTGCTCGTAGGCCTCCAGCTTGGCATCGAGCGCGGCCCGCCGGTCGGCCGAGAGGAACCCGCCCGCGTCCTCGACCCAGCGGGCCGGGGCAGGTGGCACCGGGGCGGTCGCCGCCGCCAGCGCACCGATGAGGGCCAGCGCGCCGAGCATCAGAACGTCACTTTCGGCGGTTCGGCGGCGCCGGCCTTGGCGGCGAAGTATTCCCGCTCGTGGAACCGGCCGAAGGCGCTCGCCACGAGCGAGGTCGGGAAGCTCGCTCGCGCCGTGTTGTAGTCGCGGGCGGCCTCGTTGTACCGCATCCGCTCGACGGCGATCCGGTTCTCCGTGCCTTCGAGCTGCGCCTGGAGATCGCGGAACCCCTGGGTCGCGGTGAGCTGCGGGTACTGTTCAGCGACGACCAGGAGCCGCGACAGCGCCCCGCCGAGCTGGTCCTGCGCGGCCTGATACTCGCGGAACTTCTCGGGTTGGGACGTCACATCCCCGGGCAGCGCGAGCTGGCCGACCCGGCTGCGCGCCTCGGTGACGTGCTCGAGCGTCTCGCGCTCGAACGCCGCGGCGCCCTTGACCGTGGCGACGAGGTTAGGCACGAGGTCCGCCCTTCGCTGATACACGTTCTCGACCTGCGCCCATTGCGAGGACACGTTCTGATCGAGCTGGACGAGCTTGTTGTACGTGTGCACGCAGGTGCCGCCGACCAGGACGACAGCGCCGATCGCGATCAGCAGGGTCACGTTGTGCTTGGTCATGACCCGTGGAGTTGCAAACACGAGACCAGGGGCCCGCGCCCGACGCCTAGATCAGCAATTCACCGACGCGCGCGCAGCCTCCGAACAACCTGCACGCGCGTGAAGGGACGCGCAGTCCTTGCAGCTGTTCTCGGATAGCGCCGGCGCCCACCACGGCGGCCCCGGCGGCAATGCGTTCGATGATCAGTTCCGCGAGATCGCGCACACGCTTGCTTGCGCCGCGGGTCTGGGCCCGTCGCTCGTCCGTCGACCACCGAATTGCAATTTGACCTCGGTGCCAACGACCGACCGGCGCTTGACTACCCGGCCGTGCAATTTATCTCGCGCCGGACCCAGCCCGCGTCCTGCGCGGCGCGTGACGTCCCCTCGGGACACATCGTGAAGACGCGCTCGCGTATCGCAGGCGACACGCCCGCGGGCGGCTCCAACTACAGCAAGACCCCGCCGGAGGGAACGCCCGCGTCGGTAGGTGCCGGGGACGCCGGGGACGCCGGGGACACCGGCGGCACCGGGGACACCGGCGCATCCGCGCTGCCCCTGGCGGGCTCGACGGGGAGCGCGACGCCCACGGGGACGTTGGGGTGCTCGGTGGCGGAGCCCGCGGGCGCGGCCGGCGCGGCAGCCGGCGGGAACGCCGAGGGTGGAGCACCGGCGGGGCCGGCGTGGAGCTCCCGCGCGAGCTGGCGTGCATAGGCGGCCCACGCCGCGGAGTCCGAGGCGTGACGCGGGTGCTGCTCCGCCGCATCGCCGAGCGCGGCCTCCGCAGCGTGTAGCTTCGCGGCGGCCCGCCCGTAGGTGACATCTCCGAGCAGGCGCTCGATCTCGGTGCGGTGCTCGTCGCGTTCGCGCGCCAGCTGCTCGGGCTCGTGCTCGGGCGGACGCGTGAGCAGCAAGGCTTGCTTGAGCAACACCTCGGCGTCGTCGAGCTTGGTCACCTCGCGCGCGGTGAGCAGCGCCGTCGCTTGATCCAGGATCATCGCGAGGTACCAGCGCGCGAGGTCGAGCGGATCATCGGTCTCGCGCGCCCGGCAGCGGGTCTCCGGGGTGATCGTGAGCGGCCGCCAGGCTTCCCCCGCAAGCGGGCGGGTGCCCCACGGCGGGAAGCTGCGCCCCTGCTCGACGACGGCGCGCTCTGCCTCGCAGGTCAGGAGATAGCGCTCGCTGTTCGCGTGTCCGAGGAACACCAGGGCCGCGACCGCGAGCCCGACCGTGATGCTGACCGCCGCCACGGCGATCGTCTTGCGGTTGCGCGGCGCGTGCGGCGCATCGCCATCGCCATCGCCATCGTCGGCTGCGGCTTGGCGGCGATCGCTCGCCGGGGCGCGTCGCTTGCGGGTTGCCCCCGCGAGGGGCTCGGCGAGCGGTGACGCTCCCACCGCCGAGCGCAGATCGTTCTCGTGGTAGGTCGCCGGCAGCAGCGGTTCTTCGCTGGCGGGAGCCGGCGGCGGCGCGCTGGTTGAGCGGGCCGGTGACGTGCTGGTCGCGCTCGGCGGGGTTCCGCCTGTGCTGCTCGGCGGCGGCGCGCCCGTGACGGTCGGCGGTTTCGCGAGGCTGGCGGCGGCCGTGCCGCTCGGCGCCGTGCCCGCCGGAGCGCGCGGCGATGATGGGCGGTCGTCGTCCGAGCCGGCGTTCGAGGCCGGGCGCAGCAGCGGATCGTCGACGATCGTCTTGGCCTCCGGCCGGGGAGGCGGGTCGCCGTCGCCGCGGCCGCGCGAGGTCATGGCGCCACCTCGACGCGATTGCGCCCGCGCTCCTTCGCGCTGTAGAGCGCCACGTCGGCGCGCTCGATCAGGCCGGGCATCCGCTCGCCGAGGCGCCATTGCGCGACCCCGACGGACACCCGGAGCAGCAGCGCCAGGCCATCGCCGACCTCGAAGGCGCGCTCGCACACCCGCTGCCGCATGCGCTCCCCGACCTCCCAGGCGCGACCGGCATCGGCCTTGGGGAGGACGGCGAGGAACTCCTCACCACCGTAACGCACCAGCATGTCGCCGGCCCGGATCGCGCCACGCAGCCGCCGCGCGACCTCGGCGAGCACGGCATCACCGATACCGTGGCCATAAAGATCGTTGACGGTCTTGAAGTGATCGACGTCGACCATCGCGATCGACAGCGCGCGATCGAGATCGGTCGCGGTCTCGATCTCCTGCGGCAAGCGCTGCGTCAAGAACTCGCGGTTGTAGGCGCCGGTCAGCGGATCGGTCACCGCGACCCGGTGGAGGCGCACGTTCTCGATGTCGAGCGCGATCGTCATCGCGATGAACCGGATCAGCTCGAGGTTGTTGGTGTCGAACGCGTTCGGCTTGCTGCTCGTCACGGTCACGACCCCGACGCGCTCGCCGCGGGCAAGCAACGGAACGCAGATCATCGAGGCGATCGGCGTCTCGTGGCTGGGCAGCACGACGAACCGGGGATCCTTGGTGACGTCGTGGATCAGCGCCGGCTGGCCATGCTCCACGACCCAGCCGGCGACGCCCTCGCCGACCTCGAACGACACGGTGTGCATGTGCTCGGTGCGCAGGCCATAGGCGGCCTTGGCGAGCAGGCGCTTGCGATCGGCGTCGATCAGCATCACCGAGCACGCCTCGGCGTCGATCAGCTGGCAGATCAGCTGCGCGATGCGCGACAGCAGGATGCCCGGGTCGAGCTCCGAGCCGATCAACTTGCCGATCTCGAACAGCGCGGCCGGGAGCTTCTGCAGCTCTTCGGGGTTCATGATCCTTGCACGTAACCGATGAACGGCAGGTTCCGGAACTGCTGCGCGATGTCAAGCCCATACCCCACGACGAACTTGTTGGGAATCGTGAAGCCCAGGTAGTCGATATGGATGTCGCGCTCGGCGCGATCCGGCTTGTGGAGGAGCGAGCACAGCTTGATGCTCGCCGGCCGCCGGGTGCCGAAGTTCTCCATGAGGTAGTGAACGGTGTGGCCGGTGTCGACGATGTCCTCGACGACGATCACGTGCCGGCCTTCGATCGGCCGGGACAGATCCTGGGTGATCTGGACCACACCTGACGACACGGTCGCGTCGCCGTAGGACGAGATGCCGATGAAGTCGACGTAGATCGGGGCCGCGATGTGCCGCACCAGGTCGGCGAGGAAGATCACCGACCCCTTGAGGACGCCGATGACGACGATGTCCGCGGACCCCGACAAGGGCGCGTAGTCGGCCGTGATCTGGGCGCCCAGCTCCGCGACCCGGGTCGCGATGGCTTCCGCGGAGATGAGCTCCGCAAACGGCTCAGATGAACGATTCCAGGCAGGCGGCGCGACCATGTCCCGAATGTATCCCAAGCACGCTACAATTGGACCGAATGGTCGGAATGGGTCTGGACCTCGATCCCCAGCTGGGCGCGCTGCTGGGCGAGACGACGACGGAGATCGAGGTTGCGCGGAAGAACCGCGTGTTCTGCAACCGCAACCTCCGGATGGACACGATCGAGATGATCGGGTTCGACATGGACTACACGATCGCGCTGTACCACCAGGACCGGCTCGAGCAGCTGTCGATGGAGCTGACGCTGCGCAAGCTGATCGACAAGCATGGCTACCGGCCCGAGATCCTCCACCTGTCGTACGATCCGCGCAGGGCGATCCGCGGGCTCGTGGTCGACAAGAAGTACGGAAACGT